>OHKL01000849.1_pt1 | contig 13775 bp, 16 predicted proteins | sample 1568721 | NCBI WGS metagenome assembly OHKL01 (sample SAMEA3879543, study PRJEB24766) | human gut metagenome | biome: human-associated habitat; feature: feces | place: USA | collected 1985/1987 | reverse complement strand
CTTCGCCGATCCCGGAACAAAAGTCCGAATCGGCTCCTCGGCTTTCTTGTCATACTGAACTTCGAATCCTGGTGGATATCCGCATGAGCAATGGTGTTCATATCAGTCAGAAAAATTTGAGCTACGAAGGTTTGAAAAGCTTAGTGGAGAAACTGGAGGGCTTATGTTGGATATTGCAGGACTAAACTGCGGCTTAAAGTCCGTAATAAGAACCTTTATGTTGGTAAGAGCCAAAAAGGAATCCATAAAAAGAAGCGGTCGGTCGAAGAAGACCATACACGTGACAAGGATGATTTCGATGGCACTCCCCACTCCCTCGATTCCTCCTTGCCGCAGCCAGGTGAGGCTCATGCACGGGAAGAGAACGTGGAAGCCAAATCAAAAGAAGCCCGTCTTTATCGGCAGGGACTTTCTTACCGTACCATGAGTGCCGACAATACGGTTTGTCATGACAGTGATATCCGGCAACTGCCCGCAGGTGCAAAAATCATCAAACGTTTCCGTAAATATGCCTATGAGCAGATAAGCGGGCTTGTCGAACGTGATTACGAGGTCATCCGCTATAAGACATCGGACGGGAAAATCCATGAAGGCTATTTCCCTTTCAGTGGGCATCCTGCAATCATTGACGTTGTTCCGGGAACGCACGCTTCCGGTTCTTTTCCGGCTTATCTTGCTTTCAACAAATATGTTCTGGACACTCCGCTTTATCGTGAAATGTACAGATTATCCGGTGAGTCGATGCATTTGAGCCGTATGAGCCTGACCAACTGGTTGGAGAAAGGCTCTACCTATTTCTGCGGTTTGATTGCTTATCTTATGAATACTTTTTGGACCCAGTTGTTCGCCTACTTGAACGACGGCTCTTACTCAACCGACAATTCCATTGCCGAACGTTTTATTCGTCCATTGGCGGGTGAGCGTAAGAACTCGTTATTCTTTGGAAGTGACAAGATGGCCTGCGTCTCAGCGGTATATCATACCAGCATCTCCACTTGCAGGATGCAGGCTGTGTCTGTGCTTGATTATTTCAAGAGATTTTTCAGTGAAATTGTTAAAGGACGTAGGGATTATGAACATTTATTACCCTTGACAATCGGACTAGAGCAATAACAAATGTTAAAATTAGACGCTAACGGACGATGCAAGGCTGAGTGCCTACGAGTCATTATTCTTTTACTTCTTGGAAGGTTTGGAAGAATGGCTGAGAGTGAGAAGAGACAAAAAAGTTTAATCAAAAACAATGTATATTAGCAAGCTCTCTGTTCGATGCTGAAAAAATTATTTACAAATACTCTCTTTTTCGGTTTGGCTCCTTATGCTTCTAAGATAATATCTGTTTTTTTATTGCCTGTGATGACACAATATCTGACAGCAACAGACTATGGAATAGCAGGTACGATAGATGCTTATACACAGGGATTGACGGCTCTGTCAACATTGGGATTTACGACCGTCTTATCGGTGATTTTTTTTCGGAGCAAATTCCAATATAAAATATTGTGGCGCGAAATCTATGGGTTTTTACAATATTGGATGGTTTTGTTTGCTTTGTTGCAAGGAATTATCCTCTATTTTATTATTCCGGAAGAAGCTGCCGACAATAAGTGGTGGATTATCTTATTAACTAACTTCTCGAACGTCTTTTTCGGTGCCACAGCCATTATAGGTAATTCTTATTATGTTTTGAACATGAAAGCATTGCCGGTAGTTATAAGGACTATGATAGCTGGCATTGTCACTGTTTTTGCTAATTATTTATTGGTCGTTCATTTCCGATTGGGATATTTGGGGTGGTATGTAGGATCGTTTATCGGTACTTTTATTATGAATGCATCTTATTGGTACACAGTGAATATTCAATTGAAATTGACTCCTATCATGAATTTCAAACGGAGGACCATCTTTAAATATCTGAAAGTTTCTTTGCCTACTGTGCCTCATTATTATACAAGTTTTTTAATGAACGCTTCGAGTAAAGTGGTGATGAATGCTTATTCATGTCCGATAAATACTCTTGGACAAGCCAACATTGTGTTGCAAATAGGAGGGCTGCTTGATTCATGGATTGCTGCTATTAATCAAGCCATAAATCCTATGACACTCACGGAGATTCGCGAAAGGAATGAATTGAAAGCCCGTTCCCTGATTTATATTTATTTGGGATTGACTTATGTGTGTACATTCCTTTTTGCAGTGTGGAGTAAGGAGATTTTTTCTTTGTTAATTTCGAATGCAGAATTGGCCGCTACTTATCCGTATATCATTTTGTTTGTGATGGCTTTGAATTATAGACCTATGTATGTGGCAGTAACCAATATTTTTTTCTATTATGAGAATACAACTACCTTGTTGAAGGTGACTTTTATCTCCGGACTGATAGCATTAGGATTATATTGTCTTTTGATTCCGTTTTATTCTATATGGGGTGTTATGGTAGGTTATTACATCGCCGCTATTTATATGGGATATTCGGGATTTTTCACAAGATTTTTTCGAAGTAAATCCAAGGTTGAATACCCTTTTAAGGTGATTTTATTACTACATGTTACTCTTACTATAGTTGCGTATGTAATAGTGGAATGCCCTGTACCGGTAAAACTTTTAGTTTCTTTATTATTTGCAGTTAGTGTATTATGGATAATTAAAAAGCAGAAGAAATAGTCTTGCCCAACACTTATTTTTATGGAAAATATCAAATTTATGCTGTTGAATATCTTGAGAAAGATTTATTGTAAAGTGTCTTCTTTGTGTCATGAATTCTGTCGTAGAAAATATACTTCAAGTGCCCGGAGGGGTGCGGTTTCATGCGGCAAAGGACTGAAAATTAATTATAAATGTGTATTTGGTGGTAAAATCTACTTTGGAGATAACTGTAACTTTAATGGGATGGATGTTGTAGGTAGAGGTACAGTAAAATTTGGAAATAATTTTCATTCGGGTACTGAATGCATGATTATTACTCAAAACCATAATTATGAGGGGGATATGATACCTTATGATGAAAGCTATGTGTATAAAACAGTTGTTATTGGCGATAATGTCTGGCTGGGAAATAGAGTGACCATTGTTGGTGATGTAACGATTGGCGAGGGAGTTATTGTGGCTGCGGGTTCTGTGGTTTGTAAAGATGTTCCGGATTATGCTATTGTGGGGGGCAATCCTGCCAAAGTTATAAAATATCGTGATATAGAACATTATAATCGTTTGAAATCCGAATGTAAATTTCATTGATAGAAATATGAAATACACTCATGTAGATATAATGAAGCTGAATGCTATCAAATTTTCTGCTTGCCGTGATTTGGTGCATTCACCTCGTAGTTTGGCAAGTTGCTACGTGTCTTTTTTTATTCATTTCTTGTATAAGATGGTGTCTTTTAGGTGGAAACTTCCAGATTTCAAAGAGTTACTTTTTGTAGCGCCTACTTTAAACAACAAAAAGGCATTAGGACCTATATGTGATAACTTCTCAAATGATAGTTATACCATGCTTGACGATTTTGGCAAGCAGCTTCCTTATAGTAAAATCTACTTTCACTCTATGCTTCATTTGATTGATTTTCATAAGGAATATCAGAAAGTGCACCAACAAGACAGACCATTGGTAAGGTATTTTTTCTATGATTTTATTTTGGCTTATGGCATTTACATCACCATTGACCAACTGTTGAAAAAAAATAGCCGGCTGAAAGTGATTGTATTTGCAAACGATCATATTTTGGTGAACCGTTGTCTGATAGAATTGGCCGCATCCTATCACATAAAAACTTTATATACGCAGCATGCTTCAGTTAATGGGAATTTTCCCAGCTTGCTTTTTTCTTATTCTTTTCTGGACGGATTAGACTCTTTTGAAAAATATAGGTTGATCGGTCATATAATGGGTAAGGTATTTCTTTCAGGAAACCCACGTTTTGATATTATAAACAACTTGAAAAAAGGAGATGAAAAAGCGATAGGTATTGCTGTTAACGAGTTGGATAATATTGATATTCTGAAGAACTTGTGTGCGTATTTATCAGACAATTTGAATGAGAGAATTATAATTCGCCCTCATCCCTCCATGGAGCAGATGCCGGTTTGGAATGATTTGGCCAAAGCGGGCTATGTTATATCTTATCCTACTAAAGAAAACTCATTCGAGTTTGTGGCAAAATTGCGTCTACTGGTAGCCAATGAATCGGGCATCCATCTGGATGCAAATTTAATGAAAACGCCGTCTGTACTTTATAATTTCTCAACGAATCCTGTAATGGATTGGTATTCGTATATCAAGAATGAATTAATGCCCGTTTGCTCTACCAAAGAAGATTTATTGAAATGCATACAAATTGGTGGAAAAATAAATGCGGAGAAAATACGCTATTACAATGCTGCATTTGATACTTCTTATGAAGGAAAAGTGAGTACGGTTATTTCCGGTTTTATAAAAGGTATGTTGCAAGATAACGAGATGGAATGTATAACCGGCATCTTTATGAATCATGAAGATGGATATTATAGTTATATGTAAGCATATATCATCTACAAAATAGAGGGCTTCAATATTTATAGTTATCAATAACTATTATTCAATATAGAAAATAATCACTAAACAATGGATTCAATAAAAATTTGCGTAATCGGTCTCGGTTATGTAGGGCTTCCTTTAGCCCGTCTTTTCTCTACGAAGTATCAGACTGTTGGTTTTGATATGAATCAAGTGCGTGTAAATGATTTAATGTCAGGTCATGACGCTACTCTGGAAGTTTCTGATGAGTTGCTTCGGGATGCTATTTATAATCATGGGTTTGTGTGTACCACAGATCTGAATGAAATAAAGGAGTGTAATTTCTATGTAGTTGCTGTGCCTACACCTGTAGATTCAAATAACCGCCCTGATTTAAGACCATTGTGGGGTGCAAGTGAGATTGTTGGAAAAGTTATTTCAAAAGGTGATATTGTAGTGTATGAGTCTACGGTTTATCCAGGTGTAACAGAAGAGGAGTGTATACCGGTGGTTGAACGTGTATCGGGTTTGAAATTCAATGTAGATTTCTTTGCAGGATATTCTCCCGAACGTATCAATCCGGGAGATAAAGAGCATACGGTTGAAAAGATAAAGAAGGTGACTTCTGGTTCTAATCTTGAGACTGCTGATATTGTGGATAGCATCTATAATTCTGTTTTGGTAAACGGTACGCATAAAGCTCCTTCCATAAAGGTGGCCGAGGCGTCGAAAATCATTGAAAACTCACAACGTGATGTAAACATTGCTTTCATGAATGAACTGGCGAAGATCTTCAACGCAATGGGTATTGATACGAATGATGTAATCGAAGCAGCTGCGTCAAAATGGAATTTTATCAAGTTGAAACCCGGGCTTGTGGGTGGACACTGTATCAGCGTGGATCCTTATTATTTGATTCAAAAAGCCCAGGTTTATGGTGTACTTCCGCGCGTGATGTTTGCAGCTCGTCGATTAAATGATGGTATGGGTGACTATGTAGGTAGTCAAGTTATAAAACTAATGAACAAGAAAGGTGTATTGGTGAAAGATAGCAGAATTTTGCTTCTTGGCTTCACTTTTAAGGAGAACTGTCCTGACGTGCGTAATACAAAAGTTATTGATATTTATCATACCTTAAAAGAATATACCCCCAATATTACCATATATGACCCTTGGGCAAATGCTGAAAAAGTACAATATGAATATGGCTTAACTCTCACTAATGGTTCTATGGATGAACTGAAAGGTCAATATGATGTCGTAGTGATGGCGGTAGCCCACAAGGAATTTGTATCTTTTGATGTGAGGTCATTTTTGAAGGGTGAGAACGGTGTAGTGTATGATGTGAAGAGTATTTTGAATAGGGATATGGTTGATGGAAGACTGTAAACTTTTAGGAGGGATGGATATATATACTTATTCTATAATTATCCCACATAAAAATAGCCCTAATCTGTTACGTCGTTGTTTGGATTCAATTCCTCATAGGGATGATGTACAAATTATTGTCGTAGATGACAACAGTGACTTGTCTAAAGTTGATTTCTCTTGTTTTCCGGGTATAGGGGAAAACAATACTGAAGTATTTTTTACAAAAGAAGGCAAAGGTGCCGGATATGCCCGTAATGTGGGTTTAAAACATGCGAAAGGTAAATGGTTACTCTTTGCAGATGCAGATGATTATTTTACGGAAGGTTTTATTTTTCATTTGGATAAATATAAAGAATCTGCTTATGATATAGTGTTTTTTGGAACTACAAGTGTTTATACAGAGACTGAAATGGTAGCTATGCGTCATTTATTCGACAAAAAATGTATGAATGCAGCTATATCTGAAAATAATTTTCGTTTGTATAGATACATTCGCACTTCTCCGGTTTCCAAGATAATACGTCGTTCTTTGGTAGAAAATAAACTGATTTTCTTCGATGAAGTCATTGCGGCAAATGATGCCTTGTTTTCAATAAAAACAGGTTACTATGCAAAATCTGTTGCTGCTGACCCTTTTGTAATGTATGTGATAACAGTGCAATCTGGTTCACTTGAATATACTTATTCAAAAAGAGTGTTGCTGTGTCGTATTATGGTTGATATGAATATAAATAGATTTTATAAAGAGCATAATGTGAAAGAACATGTATGTGCATTGAGATACATTATTCAACTTCGTAAAATCTCATTTATATTATATTTAAGATATGTATTAAAATACTTTCTTCTTCATCCGATAAATGGAATATATGATTTCTTGTATCTGTTTAGATGTAAAATAAAATCTGCAAGAACTAATAGCCGAGACGAAATTAGAAAGAATAATACATATATCAAAGTTGAAAAAATATAGTGTGAATAGATTACTGTTCTTATTTTTGTTATTTCATGTTTTATGTGTAAGGTTAGTGTTTTAGTCCCAATATATAATGTTTCAAAATATATTGAGAGATGTGCCCATACTCTCTTTAATCAGACATTTGCAGATATTGAATTTGTTTTTGTAAATGATTGCACGCCAGATGATAGTGTGGAAATTCTTGAGTACGTATTATCTCAATATCCTAATAGGAAAAATGTGAAAATTATTGCCCATGTACAGAATAAAGGGTTAGCAGAAGCACGCAATACTGCTATTAAAAATTCGTCAGGTGAATACATTCTTCATGTGGATAGTGATGATTATTTAGAATTAAATGCGATTCAATTGCTTTACGAGAAGGCCGTCTGTTCTGATGCTGATTTAGTTCTTTCTGATTATCAAATAGTTTATTCTGATTATAATAAGATACTTAGAACGAATTATGTTTCAAATCCTAAAGAGTATGCAAAATTATTGCTTAAACGTAGAACTATTCCCAATATTATTGGAAAATTAATAAAAAGATGTGTAGTTGTTGATAACGGGATTTTTGCAGTAACAGGATTAAATCAAGGTGAGGACTATTTAATAACACCAAAAGTGGCGTATTGCTCTCGTAAAGTAGAATATGTGCCTCTTCCGCTTTATAATTATGTAAAAGATATTCCGACCTCATATACTTCTAATGTGAATTTGGGTGCTGTGAAATGTATAGAGAAAGTGGAGGATAATTTGGTTGATTACTTTTTACGAATTGTTGATTCTGAAGATTTCGCTTCTACTGTGATGCTTTCAAAGCTTTATAATAAAGTATCTCTTCTATATGCATCTGACATATCTTGCTACGAATATATAGCAGGACTCTATAAGGATCTTAAGTATTGGAATGCGGATTTGGAATTGCATCATAAATTCTTGTTGCAGTTTATTGATTGGCATTGTTACCGATCAGTCTATTTTGTTTTGAAATTAGTGAGAAAAATTAGGAAAGAATGATTACTAAGTTATTTTTTTCTTCTTATTGCATTGTCTCATTGTTGTTGTTATGGTATTCGCCTCAGGTTTATTCTCATAGTTATTGTTGGTGGAACATTGCAGCTTTTTGTCTATATGTTATTCCGTATTTGATATATAAGATAAAGAAAAACGGTTTTTTCAATTTTGATACACTATTCTTGTTCTCTTTCTTTTGTGTCAATTATCTGCATGCAGCTTTTATCTATCCAAATGACGCTTTTTTGCCTGCTTTTAGTTTTCAATATAATCCAAAAGTAATTAGTTACGCAATCTCACTAGCTTCTGTTGGAGTATCTTTTTACTTATTAGGAAATGTAGTCTTCCCCTCGAAACAGACTGAATATTATAAAGCAACTACTTTAAAAAATAATTTGGTACAGCTAACAAAAAAAGTGTCTTTTACTTGTTCCATATTAGTGTTTTTGTATGTAATACTTTTTGTAACTGGTGGATTAGTACACCTTTATCCACGTTTAATGGTGCTGGTACTCTCTCTCTTGGTATTGTCTTTTCATTATAGTGCCTCTTATTATAATGCACAAGGAGGCATTAAAAATTTGAAATCTTCTATTTATACTAATAAATTAAACTTTGTATCATTATTATTATTTGTCTGTGCGCAACTTGCGATAGGTAGTAGAAGTGAGGTGATATACCTACTTTTTTCAGTGCTTTACATTATTAACGTTTATTATAGTAGCTTAAAAGTAAAATATCTTTTACCGGCTTCAGTTGTGGGTGTTGCTTTGATGTGTATTCTAATGCTTACAAGAACAACTAAAATTAATTTGAATAATTCGTCGTTTTTTGATGTTGTTGCAAATGGACTTGACATATTGGCTCAAAATGATAAAGTGTTATGGATTTTATTTCTTGATTTAATAGTTTGTGCTCGAACATTATATGAATCCATAGATTATGTGTCAATGAATAGCCTCTTGTTTGGCGTTTCATATATTCCTTATATTTTCGGATTTATTCCTGGAGGTGGAATTTTTGCAACAAGTTTATTATTAGGAAAACAAACGACAGATGTTAATTCTGGATATATCCTTACCGATTTTGCAAATGCTCCTTATGGTCTTGGCACTAATATGATAGCGGATATGTATATTAATTTTTCCTACGTAGGGGTAGCATTTGGAATGTTTCTGTTTGGGGTGTTGGTTAGTCGAATGGAAAGCTGTGATACTAAATATAGAATGTTTGTTTATTATTCTCTCATTGCAAACAGTATTTATATACCTCGTGCGTCCATTTTTGCTTTTACAGATATGTTTATAATGTTAGTATTCTTGGATCTGTTCATGCGTTTTTTATCGAAGAAAAAAATAGTTTTTAATAGAGGTTGGTATTTGAAAATAATATTTTAATACAATGAAAATATTACATGTTGTAGAAAGCCTTTTTAAATTTGGCGGAGCTAATGTTGCCTGTGTGGATTTTTTAATTAGACAACATGAAAAAGGTAATCAAGTCGCTTTGTTTTCGACGAAGTCTACAAATGAAGATGATAATATAAAAATTCCAGATTATGTTAAACTTTATATAGCTCCACGCAATAAGCTGTGCTTTAGAATGAGTTATGTTGAAAATTTGGACATGCTTATGGCTGAAGCTATTCAATCTTTTAATCCTGATATTGTTCACGTTCATGCTTTATGGGATCCCCTTGTTCATAAAGCTATTAATCTTGCTCATAAAAAGGGTGTGAAAATTATACATTCTCCTCATGGAATGTTGACTCCATGGGCATTGAATAATAAAAAAAATAAAAAGAAATTAGCATGGCATTTATATCAAAAAAGAGATTTGTATAAAGTAAGTGCTTTTCACGTTACATGTGATGATGAAAAGGAGGATATTAAGCGCTTAGGCTTTAAACAGGATATAGTGGTAATCCCATTGGGAATTGATTTGCCACATATTGATTTGTCACATAAAATTTATTCAAAATCAATCCTGTTCATGTCTCGGATTCACCCTAAAAAAGGTTTACTGAATTTAGTATATGCATGGGACAAAATAAGAAAGGAAGGATGGAAAATTATAATTTGTGGTCCTGATGATGATAATCATCTTAGTATTGTAAAGAAAGAAATATCGCATTTAGGACTAAATGATTTTTTTGTTTTTAAAGGTTCTGTTGAAGGTGAAGAAAAGGATAATTTGTTGCGCTCATGCGATTTGTTCGTTTTGCCTACATATAGCGAAAATTTCGGAATTGTGATTCTTGAAGCTTTGTCTTATGGTCTTCCTGTTATAACGACTGTTGGAGCACCGTGGAAAGATGTTGTAGCTTATAATGCAGGATGGTGGATTGAAATAGGTGTTGAGCCTTTGATTGAAGCTTTAAATGAATTTTTCACTCTAAGTGAAAAGGCACATATTGAGATGGGACATAATGCCATTGTTTTGGCTGAAAAAGAATATTCATGGGGTGTAACGATAGACAAATTATTATCATTTTATAATAAATAAAATTATGTGTAAAATATTAGTAACAGGAGGAAGTGGGTTTATTGGTACCAATGTCATTCTTTCGTTGCTTAAAGGTGGGCATGATGTACTTAATTTGGATTTTCATAAGCCTAAACTTAGCAAATTAGAGTCTGTAACAACCTCTTGTGACATAGACGCTTTTTCTGAATTGAATTCTAAAATTATAGAATTTTCCCCAGATTATATCATTCATTTAGCTGCTCGTACAGATCTTGACGGAAAATCTTTGAATGATTATTCAGCAAATATTCTTGGTGTAGAAAATTTGATGAAAATATTGCCCTTACTATCAAATTTGAAAAAGGTAATAATAACTTCTTCTATGTTGGTTTGTCATACTGGATATTGTCCTAAAAATCAATTTGATTATGCTCCTTCAACTTTATACGGTGAAAGTAAAGTGAAAACGGAAGAAATAGTTTGGAATAATAAACCTCAATGTGATTGGGCTATTATACGTCCGACATCCATTTGGGGACCTTGGTTTGGAGTTCCTTATCGGAATTTTTTTGATATGATGATGGCGCATCGATATTTTCATATTGGTAACAAGGGGTGTACTAAAACTTATGGATATGTAGGGAATGCTGTTTACCAAATAGAGCAAATTCTGTTTAATGATACACGAGATGAAAGCCAAAAAGTGTTTTATATAGGAGATGATCCTCCTATCAATATTGAAGATTGGGCTAATGAAATAGCTGGTGAATTAGGTTATGAAGTAAGAAGAATGCCTTGGTGGTTTTTACGTTTAGCCGCATGGGGTGGAGATTTGTTGAAACTTGCAGGTATTGCTTTTCCGATGACTTCGTTCAGGCTGAAGAACATGACAACTGATAATGTGATAGACTTATCTGATACATATAAAATAGCCCCTAATCCTCCTTATTCACGAAAAAAAGGTATAAAAGAAACTTTGAATTGGCTTGTTTTAACAAAGCATTGATATGAACATCTCTCTTATAACTGTCACCTTTAATAGTGCTGCAAGCCTCAGATATACCATTCAGTCCGTTTTGTCTCAATCTTATCCAAACATTGAATATATAATTATTGATGGCGCTTCAAAGGATGATACAGTAAGTATTATCAAAGAATATGAACCAAAGTTTTATGGTCGTATGCGTTGGATAAGTGAACCGGACAAAGGACTTTACGATGCTATGAACAAAGGCATACGTATGGCTACCGGGGATATAGTTGGAATCATAAATTCAGACGATTTCTATCATCGTACGGATGTTATGGCAAAAGTCGTGAATGTTTTTCAAGACGAAGCAGTACAGACAGTTTATGGGGATGTGCGTTTCGTAAATTCGGATAATTTGGATAAAACGGTTCGTTATTATTCTTCTAAAAATTTTTTTCCAAAACTTTTTCGTTATGGCTTTATGCCTGCTCATCCCACCTTTTTCACTTACCGGAGATATTTTGAGGAATTTGGATATTACAAGACGGATTACAAGATAGCCGCCGATTACGAGCTATTGATTCGCTTCCTATATACCCATAAATTGAAGTCGAAATACTTGCCTTTGGATTTCATGAAGATGAGGACGGGAGGTGCGAGTACGGCTTCCATTAAAAGCAACATACTTTTGAATAAGGAAATAGTAAGGGCGTGTAGGGAAAATGGCATATGGACTTGCATGCCGTTGCTGTTTTTGAAGTATTTTATAAAGATATTTGAGCTGATATTTACGAGAGAATAGTTTTATGAAAAAGATAGCATTAATTACCGGTATCACCGGCCAGGACGGTTCTTTCCTTGCCGAGTTCTTAATTGAAAAAGGCTATGAGGTCCACGGCATTCTTCGCCGCTCTTCCTCATTCAATACAGGACGTATCGAGCATCTTTATTTGGATGAATGGGTGCGTGACATGAAGAAAGATCGTCTGATCAATCTTCATTATGGAGATATGACGGACAGCAGTTCGCTGATTCGAATCATTCAGTTGGTTCAGCCGGACGAAATCTATAACCTTGCTGCACAGAGTCATGTAAAGGTTAGTTTTGACGTGCCGGAATATACGGCGGAGTCGGATGCTGTAGGTACGCTCCGTATGCTGGAAGCTGTCCGAATTCTTGGTTTGGAGAAGAAGACAAGGATTTATCAGGCTTCTACTTCGGAGTTGTTTGGTAAGGTGCAAGAGGTTCCTCAAAAAGAAACTACACCTTTTTATCCTCGTAGTCCATACGGTGTAGCGAAGCAGTATGGCTTTTGGATAACCAAGAATTACCGTGAAAGCTACGGTATGTTTGCCGTGAATGGTATTTTGTTCAATCATGAAAGTGAACGACGGGGGGAGACATTCGTAACCCGTAAGATTACTTTGGCTGCTGCCCGTATTGCCCAAGGTTTTCAAGATAAATTGTATTTGGGTAATCTGGATTCGCTTCGTGACTGGGGGTATGCCAGGGATTATGTGGAATGTATGTGGTTGATTCTTCAGCATGATGTTCCGGAAGATTTTGTGATAGCTACAGGTGAGATGCATACGGTTCGTGAGTTTGCTACTTTGTCTTTCAAGGAGGTTGGTATTGAACTTCGTTGGGAAGGTGAAGGTGTAAGTGAGAAGGGTATTGATGTGAAGACTGGCAAAGTACTGGTTGAAGTTGATGCTAAGTATTTCCGTCCTTGCGAGGTTGAACAGTTGTTGGGTGATCCGACGAAAGCCAGGACTTTGCTTGGCTGGAATCCCACAAAGACAAGTTTCCCGGAATTAGTGAAGATAATGGTAACTCATGATATGCGGTTTGTGAAGAAACTATATCTAAAAACACAAATTAGTGAGTGATAATTAGGACATCTCCGAATCTTCAAGTATCTTTGTAGAAAGATTAGATCGATGAGCAAAATTAAGCCGTATAAAGAAAGTGTGGAGAAATCACAAACGGTCAGTGAACCTATGGTTGCCTATGGGGCTGTAGAACGTAATGCGGAAGACTATTTGAAGGATATTCCACAGGATACAATGCAGTCTTTAGTTGACTTGGCTATTGAAGACTATGAAATGGGACGTTGTACTCCCCACTCGCAAATGGATTCTTAGATTAAGGAACGTATGGGATGGAAGTAATCTGGTCCCGCCTTGCAAAGGAAACATTAGCTTCTATAGTGGAATGGAATACGTGGAAGATAGCTTTAATGGTACAGTTGCTTTGAAGGTTTATGATAAAATCAATAATCATATTGATTCGTTGGCTTTTTCCCACGGATTGGAATGAAGGATTATACTCTCTCTACTGCTAAAATAGAAATCCGTTATATTGTTAATACTCCTAATATAATTCATTACGGAATTATTGAGAATACGATAATTATTATTTCTGTATGTGATACTCGCCGTTCGCCTGTAAGCACTCATTGTATGGCTCTTGCCCCATCTTTCTTGGCGTCTTATCTTTGT
>OHKL01000839.1_pt1 | contig 13945 bp, 9 predicted proteins | sample 1568721 | NCBI WGS metagenome assembly OHKL01 (sample SAMEA3879543, study PRJEB24766) | human gut metagenome | biome: human-associated habitat; feature: feces | place: USA | collected 1985/1987 | reverse complement strand
AAGCTATTTCGGGGAGAACCAGCTATCTCCGAGTTCGATTGGAATTTCTCCGCTAACCACAAGTCATCGCCGGTCATTGCAACGAACGTGCGTTCGGCCCTCCATGAGATTTTACTCTCACTTCAGCCTGCTCATGGTTAGGTCACCCGGTTTCGGGTCTATGGCAACGAACTTTATGCGCCCTATTCAGACTCGCTCTCGCTTCGCCTCCGGTACTGAATACCTTAAGCTTGCTCGTTACTATAACTCGCCGGACCGTTCTACAAAAAGTACCTCATCACACTTTAACGTGCTTTGAGTGCTTGTAAGCACAAGGTTTCAGGTTCTCTTTCACTCCCCTCCCGGGGTCCTTTTCACCTTTCCCTCACGGTACTGCTCCTCTATCGGTCATCAGGTAGTATTTAGGCTTGGATGGTGGTCCACCCGTCTTCCCACGGGGTTTCACGTGTCCCGCGGTACTCTGGATACTCGCTGTCAGTCTCACTTTTCAAATACGGGGCTCTCACCCTCTGTGGCCGGCCTTCCCATGCCGTTCTTCTAAGCTCCTCTGATCGTGATGCAAGTCCCAACCCCGGAGAATAAATCCTCCGGTTTGGCCTCCTCCGCGTTCGCTCGCCACTACTTGCGGAATCTCGGTTGATGTCTTTTCCTGCCCCTACTTAGATGTTTCAGTTCAGGGCGTTCCCCTCGTACGCCTATTTTATTCAACGCACGATACCAGAGTATTGCTCTGGTGGGTTTCCCCATTCGGAAATCTCCGGATCAACGGATATTTGCTCCTCCCCGAAGCTTATCGCAGCTTGTCACGTCCTTCATCGGCTCCTGATGCCAAGGCATTCCCCTTGCGCTCTTTATAGCTTGACCAAAGAGATACAATTGGTTCTCTTGAATTATGCAGGCAATCAACAGGTTACTTCGCAAAATTGTAATTGTACCCACATCTTTTCAGATGTTCCACAATTAAATGTTTTACAAACTTCTTTCAACTTTCGTTGAAAGACCTCTCTGTTGCCTTGCTTTTCATCACATTCTTCGTTGTTCAGTTTTCAAGGTGCAAACTCCAGTCTCTTTTGAAACCAGATCGAAACGTACAAGCCTTTGTCCGCTTCCATCCATCTTCAATTCGAAATTGGTGGAGATAGTCGGGATCGAACCGGCGACCTCCTGCTTGCAAGGCAGGCGCTCTCCCAGCTGAGCTATATCCCCATCTATCTCTTTTAGACTGTTGGTGGGCCCGAGTGGGCTCGAACCACCGACCTTACGATTATCAGTCGTACGCTCTAGCCAGCTGAGCTACGGGCCCATATCCACAGCCCAGGGACTTGTGCCCTCTAAATTAAACAACGAACGATCCGACGCTCTTCCAGACGTCTGACCAGGATGTTACAGATAAACCCTAGCTTATCTGAGGTCTCCTTAGAAAGGAGGTGATCCAGCCGCTCGTTCTCGAACGGCTACCTTGTTACGACTTCACCCCAATTATCGAACCCACCTTCGGCCGCGCCCTCCTTTCGGTTAGGCTACGGACTTCGGGTGTTCCCGACTCTCATGGTGTGACGGGCGGTGTGTACAAGGCCCGGGAACGTATTCACCGCGGCATGCTGATCCGCGATTACTAGCGATTCCGACTTCACGTGGGCGGGTTGCAGCCCACGATCTGAACTGGGACGGCTTTTAGGGGTTCGCTCCACCTCACGGCTTTGCATCCCTCTGTTGACCGCCATTGTATTACGTGTGTAGCCCAGGACATAAGGGGCATGATGATTTGACGTCGTCCCCACCTTCCTCCGTTTTGTCAACGGCAGTCTCGCTAGAGTGCTCTTGCGTAGCAACTAACAATAGGGGTTGCGCTCGTTGCGGGACTTAACCCAACATCTCACGACACGAGCTGACGACAACCATGCACCACCTGTCTCTACTTTCCCCGAAGGGCACCTAACATATCTCTATCTCGTTAGTAGGATGTCAAGCCCTGGTAAGGTTCTTCGCGTTGCTTCGAATTAAACCACATAATCCACCGCTTGTGCGGGCCCCCGTCAATTCCTTTGAGTTTCAACCTTGCGATCGTACTCCCCAGGTGGAATACTTATTGCGTTAGCTGCGGCACGCAGGGGGTCAGTCCCCGCACACCTAGTATTCATCGTTTACAGCGTGGACTACCAGGGTATCTAATCCTGTTTGCTCCCCACGCTTTCGCGCCTCACCGTCAGTTGTCGTCCAGCAATCCGCCTTCGCCACTGGTGTTCCTCCTAATATCTACGCATTTCACCGCTACACTAGGAATTCCGATTGCCTCTCCGATACTCAAGAAGAGTAGTTTCAAATGCAGTTCACGAGTTGAGCCCGTGGATTTCACATCTGACTTGCCCTCCCGGCTACACGCCCTTTACACCCAGTAAATCCGGACAACGCTTGCCACCTACGTATTACCGCGGCTGCTGGCACGTAGTTAGCCGTGGCTTATTCGTCAGGTACCGTCTTCTACTCGTCCCTGACAAAAGAAGTTTACAACCCGAAAGCCTTCTTCCTTCACGCGGCGTTGCTGGGTCAGGCTTGCGCCCATTGCCCAATATTCCCCACTGCTGCCTCCCGTAGGAGTCTGGGCCGTATCTCAGTCCCAATGTGGCCGTTCAACCTCTCAGTCCGGCTACTGATCGTCGCCTTGGTGGGCCGTTACCTCACCAACTAGCTAATCAGACGCGAGGCCATCTTTCAGCGATAAATCTTTGACATCAAAGCCATGCGACTCCGATGTGTCATGCGGTATTAGCAGTCGTTTCCAACTGTTGTCCCCCTCTGAAAGGCAGGTTCCTCACGCGTTACTCACCCGTCCGCCACTGTCCTCTGCTTCAATTGGACGAATCCTCTTTCCACAGATTCTCGTTCGACTTGCATGTGTTAAGCACGCCGCCAGCGTTCGTCCTGAGCCAGGATCAAACTCTCTATAAATTGTATCTAAACGACCGAAGCCGTTCAAATCTTTACAGAGCTATTTGTCATAGCTTAAAACTTTTTATACTTAGCTTTACCGGTAATTGACTTAACCCGGTTCCGCCAAGTTTTCAGTTGCACATCTTTCGATGTGCTCCCGTCTGGTGCTTTTCGTTTCGTTCGTTGTTTAATTTACAAGGTACACGTCCCATAACCGCGGAACAGTTGATATGATACTACTTGCGGCCGGATTTGTCAACACTATTTTTAAATTTTTTCGAATTTTTTGTATACGGCAATGTAATGACTTTTAACGCAAGTCATGCTATACTTTAAATAATATTTTATGAACTTTTAAAGGAGGATGACTCCGTGGATATTCTGCACCTGACCGGCACCTTCGGCCGCCTGGATCACAGCGAATTATCGCTCTCACCGGGGCTGAACGTGCTGTACGCTCCCAATGAAACCGGCAAGTCCACCTGGGGCGCCTTTATCCGCACCATGCTGTACGGCCTGTCCACCCGCGAGCGCGGGCCGCTGGCGGACAAGAACCGCTATGCGCCCTGGACCGGCGCGCCCATGCAGGGCCGCATGGACCTGACGACCCATGGGGATGCCTGCACCCTGCTGCGGGAGACACGCCGCGCCGCATCACCGCTGGGCGAGTTTTCCTGCACCTACACCGGTACCGGCACGCCCGTTCCGGGCATTACCGGCCAGAACGCCGGCGAGGTGCTGCTGGGCGTGCCCCGGGAGGTGTTTGAGCGCAGCGCCTTTATCGGCCAAAACGCTCTGGCCGTGGACCAGGACGCTGAGCTGGAGCGCCGCATCGCCGCCCTGATCACCACCGGTGAGGAGGACACCTCCTACACCGAGTCCTACGACCGCCTGAAAAAGCAGCTGAACCGCCGTAGGCACAACAAGACAGGGCTCATCCCCGCCCTGGAACGGGAGACCGACCAGCTGCGCGCCGCGCTGGCGGAGCTGGACGCGCTGAACGACCAGGCGCAGCAGTCGCGCCGGGAGCTGGATGCTCTGGAGCGCCGCGCCGCCGACCTGCGGCAGCAGACGGCTCAGTGGCAGGCGCTGGCTGCTCAGGAGCAGGCCGACGCCTATCAGCAGGCGGCGCAGGCGGCACTGACCGCCCAGGCCCGGGCCGACACGCTGGCGGCCGACTGCGCCGCCCTGCCGGACGATGCTTCGCTGACGCTGCTGGAGGGTCAGGCCGCCGCACTTCCCGGTGAGCTATCCGCCCTGACGGAAAAGCGCAGCGCCGCGGAGAAGGCCGCACAAACCGCGCAGCAGGCCCGGAACGCTCTGGAGCAGCACCCCCTTTACCCCGCCGCCGAGCCGGAGCTGCGGCAGCGTGCCGAAGCCATCCAGCCCGATAGGACTCCCTCTCTGCTCCTGGTCCTCTTCCCCGCGTCGCTGATCGTGGTCGCCGCTGCGCTGGCATTTCTGTTCCGGGCGCAGCAGCCGCTGCCCTTTTGGCTGTTCATCGGCATGGCGGGGCTGGGCATGATCGCCACGCTCTTCGCTGCAAGGTCCCGCCGTCAGGCCATCGTGGAACGGCATAAATACGCCGAAACACAGCGCGCCGCGCTGGAGACCCAAATCGCAGAATATCTCCCCCTGCGGCAGCAGGCAGATGAGGCCGCCGAGGCTGCCCGCCGGGCGGAAGTCTCCGCCGCGGACAGCGAAGATGCCTGCCGCCGCCGGCTGCGGGATCTGCTGACCCAGGTACGCGTCTTCGCCCCCGCCGCTGCCGATCTGTCCGGCATACAGCTGGCCCTGTCAGACGCCCGGCGCCGCAAGACCGCGCTGGCCGATGCCCGGCAGGCGGCCCGGGAAGCCGCCCTGTACCGGGATGCCCTGCGGGTGCAGCTGCCGGAACAGCCGGCCGCCGAAGGCTCTATCCAGCGCCCTGCGCTCTCACGCGAGGAGGCCGCCGCGGAATTGGCGCGCACACAGGCACTGCTGGCGCAGGAGCGCACCCGGTTTGACACCCTCACCGGCCGCATCCGCGCGCTGGATCGCTCCAGCGATCTGGAGGCCCAGCTGGCGCAGAAGCAGGAGCAGCTGACCTCCCTGCAGGATGAATATGATGCCATCGCGCTGGCCATGGACGCTCTGTCACAGGCCAACACCGTGCTGCAGAACCGCTTTTCCCCGGCGCTGGGCGCACGGGCGGCGGAGATCTTCTCCGCCATCACCGGTGGGCGCTATGACCGTGTGCTGCTGAGCCGGGACTTCTCCCTGTCCGCCGAGCCCGTCGGCGACCCGGTGGGACGCAGCGTCCGCCTGCTGAGTCAGGGTGCCGCCGACCAGCTGTATCTGGCGGTGCGGCTGGCCATCTGCGACATGGTGCTGCCCGCCGACAAGCGGGTGCCCCTCATTCTGGATGACGCGCTGGTGACCTTCGACGACGAGCGGCTCCACGCAGCGCTGGACTATCTGCTGGAGGAAAGCCAAAGGCGCCAGATATTACTGTTCACCTGCCAGAAGCGGGAGATGGCCTATCTGCAAGGCAAGGAAAACGTGACCGTCACGAAGCTGTGAGGTCGGGATATGCATATTTGGACAATTACTGATTGGGAAAAGAACCTTCCAGATAATTCCCTCAGAAGAACCGGCTTGCGATTTCGATACGACAGGAATACGCACCCCGAAGTAAAACGTGCGTGCTTACAATTCGCGATTTGGCTGAGAACCCAATATTACTTTCCGCTAAGAGTCGTTGTTTATGTCAAAGGAGCAAAAACCATTCGCACAAAAGATGGCGATCATGTAGTAGGAAGCTTTTTTGAACCTTTTTCATACTCGGATGAGCCGTATATTCGAATTGCAGCGGGTGATTATAATGAATTAGCGAACCATTTAGGGAAAGACAATGCTCTGGCGTCGATCCTTCTTTCCTTGGCCCATGAATTGACGCATTACTATCAATGGATCAATAACATTCAACTAACGCCTGTAGGCAGAGAACGGCAGGCAGCCAGATACGCTAACTATATCATAGATGAATATGCGTCAACCAGAGAACATCCTTAGGGCGCGCAGAGTGCGACGTCCCGCATAAAAATGCGTAGGGGCGGACGACTCTGTCCGCCCGGACAGAGGTGCGGCGGGGCGATGTGGGCATCGCCCCCTACGAAAGGGCAAACGGATGCCCCCTACAACGCACTCAAGAGGGCACCGCACTCCGTCCCCCCTTGCAAATCCCCTCAAATCGTGCTATACCATATACAACAGATCGAAAGGAGTCTGCCATGCCTGACTTTGACTGTCTCCGCTGCGGCACGGCCATGCATTTCGTGGGCCAGCACAAGCTACAGCTGGGCAGGACCAGCTGGATATTCGGCGACCTACCCAACCTGATGGCCGGTGCGCTGGACGTGTCCATTATGGCGTGCCCCGCCTGCGGCAAGCTGGAATTCTTCACCGGCGGCGTTTCCCAGCCCAGCGGCAACGACCCCGGCCTGCACCAGCGTCAGTGTCCGAAATGCGGCTTTGCCCACGATTTCGACTATCCTAAATGTCCCCTGTGCGGCTATGTCTACACCGCCGGGGACGAGCTGTAAGAATTTTTAAAAGGAGAACCTGTTATGAGCGATTGCACCCATGATTGCAGCACCTGCGGCGAAAGCTGCGGCGAGCGCAAGGAAGCCAACGTATTTGAAAAGAAGCCCCTCCGCCCCGGCTGCCGCGTAGGTAAGGTCTACGGCGTGGTGTCCGGCAAGGGCGGCGTAGGCAAGTCCATGGTCACCAGCCAGCTGGCGGTGGCGCTGCGGCGGGAGGGCTACCGCACCGCCATTCTGGACGCGGACATCACCGGCCCCTCCATCCCCAAGGCCTTCGGCATTCACGGCCGCGCCGTGGCGCAGGGCGACGCCATCGTGCCCGTGACCACCGCCACCGGCATACAGCTGATGTCCGTGAACCTGCTGCTGGAGCACGAGACGGACCCGGTCATCTGGCGCGGGCCGGTCATCGGCGGCGTGGTGCAGCAGTTCTGGGGCGACACCCTGTGGAACGACGTGGACTATATGTTCGTGGATATGCCTCCCGGAACCGGCGACGTGGCGCTGAACGTGTTCCAGTCCCTGCCGGTGGACGGCGTCATCATCGTGGCCTCTCCTCAGGAGCTGGTGTCCATGGTGGTGCAGAAGGCCGTGAAGATGGCGCAGATGATGAACATCCCCATCGTGGGCCTGGTGGAGAACATGAGCTACGTCCAGTGTCCCGACTGCGGTAAAAAGCTCTACATCTTCGGCGAGGGCAAGACCGAGGAGGCCGCGAAGGAATACCATATTCCCCTGCTGGCGAAAATGCCCATTGACCCGGCACTGGCTAAGCTGACCGACGACGGCTGCATCGAGCAGTTCGAGGGTCACTGGCTGGACAGCGTGGTGGAGACCATTCTGCGGAAATAAGCAAAAAAAGAAGCGGCGCGGTGCGCCGCTTCTTTTTTGATCTTATTTCATCAGCTCCTGCACCAGCGTCACCAGGCCGCTGACGCCCACGCCGATGTACACCACCTGCCGGGCCACGTCGCCGGACATTTTCCGGCTCAGCCGTGTACCTATCCACAGCCCCAGCAGGATGCACGCCATACCCAGCCCCGCCATAGGCAGCAGTGCCGCGCTGAAATAGCCCCGCACCGTCCGCATGGTGAAGTTGATGAGGTTGGTGGTAAAGAACAGGAACTGCATATTGCCTACATACGTCTCCTTGCTCCGGGCGATGGCGACGAAATACAGCGCCATCATAGGCCCGCCGATGGTGAACGCCCCGGCGCAGCACCCGGAGAAGGCGCTGCACACCAGCCCCGCCGCCAGGCCGGGCTGGTCCAGCTTCACCCGCTTGGCAAAAAGCAGGAAGTACGCCGCCAGCGCGATCAGGAACGCCCCGAACAGCGCCGTCAGCACGTGCAGGTCGAAATTCCCCAGCAGATTGATGATGACCAGACTGCACACGGTGTACAGCCCGATGGGCAGCGCGATCTGCTTTACATCGATGTGCTTGCGGTACATCCACGTCATGGTGCCGGACTGGGCCATGCAGATCAGCGCCACGATGGTGGGCGCAATGGTCATGTCGTAAAACGCACTGGCCGCCACCATCATAATGACCGCCGCGCCAAAGCCCGTCAGTGGCTGGATGATGCCGCCCGCCAGCGCCGCCAGCCCCATCATTGCGTATTCCACCGCGCACACCGCCTTTTCTGTCATATTCCCGGCTATTATAACAACTTCACGCAGGAAAGGCAATCCGCAAAATGAACATCCCCCGGCCTGACGGCCGGGGGATGTTTGTTCAGTTCTTCTTTTTGCCCAGGTAGGCTTCCTTGATGGACTCGTCCGCCAGCAGCTCCGCGCCGGTACCGGACTTGGTGATGTTGCCCGTCTCCAGCACATAGGCGTAGTCCGCGATCTTCAGGGCCATGTTGGCGTTCTGCTCGATCAGCAGCACGGTGACGCCCTGCTCGTTGACGGTACGGATGATATCAAAGATGCCCTGCACCACCAGCGGTGCCAGACCCAGCGACGGCTCATCCAGCATCAGCAGCTTGGGGCGGCTCATCAGCGCGCGGCCCACGGCCAGCATCTGCTGCTCGCCGCCGGACAGCGTACCGGCCAGCTGCCAGTTGCGCTCCTCCAGCCGAGGGAACAGCTCATACACCCACTTGATGTCCTTCTCAATGCCGTCCTTGTCTTTCCGCAGGTACGCGCCCGCCTTCAGGTTCTCCAACACGGTCAGGTTGGCGAACACCCGCCGGCCCTCCGGGGACTGGGCGATGCCCGCCTCCAGGATCTTGTTGATGGGCTTGCCCAGCAGTTCCTGTCCATCATAGGTAATGGAGCCGCTGTCCGCCTTTACCAGGCCGGAGATAGTCCGCAGCGTGGTGGACTTACCGGCGCCGTTGGCGCCGATCAGGGTGACGATCTTGCCGTCGGGTACCTCAAGGCTGATGCCGCGCAGCGCCTTGATGCCGCCGTAAGACACACACAAATTCTCAATCTTCAGCATCTTCTGCCACCCCCAAGTATGCGTCGATGACGCGCTCGTTGTTCTGTATCTCCTCCGGTGTGCCCTTGGCGATCAGCTTGCCGAAATCCAGCACATAAATGCGGTCGGCAATGCCCATGACCAGGTCCATGTGGTGCTCGATCAGCAGGATCGTCTTGTGGAAGTGATCCCGGATCTCCTTGATGAACTCCGCCAGCTCCAGCGTCTCCTGTGGGTTCATGCCGGCGGCCGGCTCATCCAGCAGCAGCAGCGTGGGCTCGGTGGCCAACGCGCGGGCGATCTCCAGCCGGCGCTGCTTGCCGTAGGGCAGGCTGGTAGCCAGCTCGTTCTGCACATCCTCCAGGCCCACTACCTTCAGCAGCTCCAGCACCTCGGCGCGCTGCTGCATCTCCTCCTTGGCGTTCAGGTGGAACGCCGCGGTAAACAGATTGCTGGTGCGCCGCATATGCTTGGCGATAAGCACATTGTCAAACACCGTCTGGGTCTTCCACAGACGGATGTTCTGGAAGGTGCGGGCCATACCCAGCGCCGTGATCTTATCCGGCGTGGGGGCCAGCACATGGTCGGTAAAGGCATAGGCATCCAGCGCCTTCTGCCCCTCCTTCCACGCCTTCAGCGCCGCCTCGTCCAGTTCCTCCTCCGGGGCGAACTGGACGGTGTACATATCGGCGTGCTCGCCCTTGTACATCTTCTTCATCTTGCCGGTGGGATGGTTGCGGACGATGCACGCCTCATTGAAGCGCACCCGCCCGTTGGTGGGGGCGTACACACCGGTGATGACGTTGAACGCCGTGGTCTTGCCGGCACCGTTGGGGCCGATCAGCGCCACGATCTCGCCCTCGTTTACCTCAAGGCTCAGATTATCCACGGCCACCACGCCGCCAAACTGCATGGTGACGTTCTCCACGGACAATACGTTCTTGCTCATTTGGACGTCACCTCCTTCGCCGCTTTATCCTTCTTTTTGAACAGCTTCCCGAAGAAGTTGATGATGGCATCCCACGAGAACTCCCTGTCGCCCATGATGCCTTTGCGGAAGAACAGCACCACGATCATAATGATCACCGAGAACACCAGCATACGGAAGCCGCCGCGCATGAATGGGATGTTCACACCCAGATAGGGCATGGGGTCATCCAGGAAACGCAGCCACCATTCGGAGCAGGCGATGTACAGGAAAGAGCCCAGAATGGAGCCGGTCACGGAGCCAATACCGCCAATGACCACAATCAGCAGTATCTCATAGGTCATGGTGGAGGTGAAGGCGTTGGCCTGGATACTGGCCTGGAACATGGCCAGCAGCGCGCCGCTGATACCGGCAAAGAAGGAGCTGATCAGGAACGCCTGCATCTTATGCTTGGCCAGATTGATACCCATAGCTTCTGCCGCCACCTCATCATCGCGAATCGCCTTGAAGGCACGACCGTAGGTAGAGTTGATGATCAGCACGATAATAGCGATGCAGATGCCGGAAACAATGAACGGGAACAGCACGCTGTCGAAGTTGGCGAACTGCCGCAGCAGGTTAGAGGAGTTGGTCAGCGGGCCCACCTTGTTCCACTGAATGATAGCGCGCATGATCTCAGCGAAGCCCAGCGTGGCAATGGCCAGATAATCGGACTTCAGCTTCAGCACTGGCAGGCCGATAAGCCACGCAAACAGCGTCGGCACCACGCCGGCCAGGATCAGACCCACCACCATGGGCAGGCAGAACTGCACGATACCACCGTCAAAATATTGATACACGGCAGCGCGGGAAGCCACGGGAATAGTCAGGATTGCATAAGTATACGCACCGATCATCATAAAGCCCGCCTGTCCCAAAGAGAACAGACCCGTAAAGCCGTTCAGCAAGTTCAACGACACTGCCACCAGGGAGTAGATCGCGCCCTTTTTCAGCACGGTCGCCAACATGGAATAGTGCTGGAACTTGTCCACATACAGCAGGAAAGCAAGGCAGACGGCGGCGAGGATCAGAGACAGCAACAGATTTCTTTTCTTATTGTTCTTCATATCTCACACCTTCTCCGTCAGTTTTTCGCCGAACAAGCCGTTGGGCTTGCACAGCAGGATCACGATCAACAGCGCAAACGTAAAGGCATTGCTGAACACGGCCATATCGGCGTTGGACTTGATAAGCGACTCGCAGATACCGATGATAAACGCACCGATCACCGCACCGGGGATCGAGCCGATACCGCCGAACACCGCCGCTACAAAGGCTTTCAGGCCAGGCATAGCGCCGATCATGGGGCTGACCTGACCATAGTTGGAGAAGTACAGAATAGAGGCCACGCCCGCCAGCAGCGAACCGATAACAAAAGTCACGGAAATAACGCTGTTAATCTTGATGCCCATGAGCTGCGCCGTCTCAAAGTCGCGGGATACCGCACGCATGGCCATGCCGATCTTAGTCTTCTGGATAAGAATGACCAACACCACCACCAGCAAGATAGTCAAAATGGGGGTGATAATGGTGATACGTTTGACATTCAGACTGCCCACCTGCATCACCTGGGTCAGGAACGGGATGTCGGGATACGCACGGGCGATACCGCCGGTGATATAGGTGGCCAGATTCTGCAGCAAATAGCTGACGCCGATGGCCGATATCATCACTGACATGCGGGGCGCGGTACGCAGGGGGCTGTATGCCGCCTTTTCGATCAGAACACCCAACGCCACTGTGGCAATAAGTACCAGGGGAATACACACTGCCATCGGCATCCAGGTGGCGGCATACACCATAAAGAAGCCCGCCATCATAAAGATGTCACCGTGTGCGAAGTTGATCAGACGCAGTATGCCATACACCATCGTATAGCCGATAGCGATCAGCGCATACAGGCTGCCCACCGTTACGCCGGAGAGCAGCAAGTCGATATAATACGCTGCGTCATGCATAAGTAAAGCATCCTCCTTATATGAATCTTGCGCTTTCGGAGACCGGGGGCGATGCCATCGGCATCCAAAAACGCAAGAGTCATGAAAGTTGCATTGTGAGGGGAGCGCACGCTCCCCCCACAATGGCTGTTATCCTACAATGAGGTTCGTCTCAGACTCGACGTATGCCGTCTTTTACTCCAAACCGTTGAAGGTGCTGAAGTACACAATCTCACCGTTCTCGATGGTCTTGATAACCGCGTAGTTCTTGATAGCGTCGCCGTTCTCGTCGAACTTCAGGTCACCGGTGATGAGGCCGGAGATCTCCAGAGTTGCCAGCGCATCGCGGATGGTGGCGCCGTCAGTGGACTGGGCCGCCTCGATCGCGCCCACAGCTGCCATGTAAGCGTCATAGCCGCAGGGGGTCACGCTGGAGATAACGTCGGACACACCGCCGTTGTTCTCCACGCGGGTCGCATCCTCAGCCACCCACTTGGTGAAACCGTCCACGAAAGCCTTACCGGCCTCATTGGTGGTATCGGCGGCATCGAAGAAAGCGGAGAAGTAAATATCGGTAGCCTTGCTGCCGGTACGCTGGGCGATGGAGATGTCATCCCAGGTGTCGCCAGCCATGATGGGGCAGGTGATGCCGGCATCGCGGGCCTGAGAGATAATCATAGCCGCGGTCTCGATGGAAACAGGAGCAAAGATGCCGTCGTAACCCTCGGACTTGATGGAAGCCATGATAGTGGAGAAGTCAGCCTCGCCCTTCTGGAACTCCAGAGTGGTAGCCTTGCCGCCCAGACGCTCCATCTCCTGACGGAAGTAGTTGCCGAAACCAGCGGAGTAGTCATCGCCGGACTCGATGATCAGGGCACAGTTGCTGCTACCCTTCTCATTGAACGCAAAGTTGGCCATCACAGCGCCCTGGAACGGATCAATGTAGCCGACACGGAAGTAGTAGTCATTGCCCGCAGTCACCTGGGGGTTGGTGCAGGAAGTGCCGATGGCAGGGATCTTAGCGCTCTCGAACAGAGGGCCGGCAGCAATCGCACAAGCAGAACCATATGTACCGATCACCACAGACACACCCTGGGAAATCAGGGTCTGCGCGGCAGTGGGTGCCTTAGCCTGGTCGGAAGCATTGTCCGCATAGACCAACTGCACACTGTACTCCTCGCCGTTGATGGTAACGGTGGGCTTCAGGGAGTGGGCATACTCAATACCCAGGATCTCCTTCTTGCCGCCGCCGCCGTTCTGACCGGAAGTGGGCTCAAACACGCCGATCTTAACGACCTTGTCGCCGGAAGCGGAATCATCACCCTTCTGACTGTCGCCCTGCTCACCGCAGGCCACCAGAGACAGAGCCATGACCAGCGCCAGCATCATTGCTAAAAACTTTTTCATGGTAATTCCTCCTAAATTCACCTTGCAGCGGTCAAGTCTGTCGACCGCTCACAGAATATGTGTATTTTAGCGAAAATATTTGGCAAAAACAATTGTAACAACCTCTAAAAATCACAGCTTTTGCATCAGCGACATGGCGCTAAGAATCCGTAATGATCGCCAGTATGTCCTTGTTCAGAGGACAAACGCCCTGTGTTGGTAAACTTTCCCCCTTGATTGTCTCCCTATGGCGGACGGTCTGTCCCGTCATTGTGCACAAAACCGGTGCCGCTTTTGCGCAAAAAACCGGCGGGCGCAGATGCGCCTGCCGGTTCCGCATATCGTTATATCCCTCTCACTGACGGCTTTCGCCGCTTTGCGTGAAATATGTCTTGAACGTATCGCCGTCCATGGTCTCGTGCTCCAGCAGATACTCCGCCACAGCCGTCAGCTGGGACTTGTATCTGGCCAGTATTTCCCGGCACTGCTGGTACGCCGCGTCGATAATGGCGCGGATCTCCGCGTCCATCTCCGCCGCCGTCTTTTCGGAGTAGGGGCGGGTGTGGGCCATGGACTTGCCGATGAACACCTCGTCGGTGCCGGCGTCAAAGGCCACGTTGCCCAGCCTGGACGACATACCGTAGGTGCCCACCATCTTGCGGGCGATGGCCGTGGCCCGCTGGATGTCGCTGGAGGCGCCGGTGGAGATATC
>OHKL01000827.1_pt1 | contig 14117 bp, 10 predicted proteins | sample 1568721 | NCBI WGS metagenome assembly OHKL01 (sample SAMEA3879543, study PRJEB24766) | human gut metagenome | biome: human-associated habitat; feature: feces | place: USA | collected 1985/1987 | reverse complement strand
GGAGACAAAGATAACAATTTATAATTTTACCCCCTCAGGTTTTTACGTTGACCCAGATTCAATGCTGTATGTAGGCTCTCCCAATTGGCGTTGAGCGCCTGCATGGAAGGGAACAGCACATCTGCTCCGACGTCCAATAAAACTTGCCCGTCTATTGGTCCTGTGTTGACGGCTATGGTAAAAATTCCTGCTGCTACTCCGGCTTGTACGCCGATAGGGGCATTCTCTACAACAATTGCCTCATTGGCTTTCACGCCGGCTTTTTCCAGTCCAATGAGATAAGGTTCCGGATGAGGCTTTCCGTATTTCACGTCGAAGGCTGTTACCATACGTTCACGTTGGAACATTCCGGGAAAGTTATGGGTAAGGCGGTTCAATAACGAATGTTGGCCCGAACCGGTAACTAATACGGGCGTAATTCCTTCTGTTTTTACTTTCTGCAGCGTTTCCCATGCACCGGGCATACGTTCCGGTTCCGGGTGAGTATTAAACTCTTTGCTTTTCTCAGCATAGATGTTTTCTATCATTTCGGGCGTGGCATCTTTGCCGTATTGGCGTTGATAAACGATATTGATGGTAGCTGCTCCCGTACGTCCTTCGTGCATATATGCTTCTTCGCGGCTGAGGTGAAGGCCATGTCGTTCCATGACTGTATGCCAGGCGTCGGCATGATAGGGCATCGAGTTGAATAGTACGCCATCCATATCGAACAAAATGGCTTTTAACTGTATTTTAGAGTGCCCATGCTTTTCCAGATAGCGGGTGATAGATTCTTCGAACATAAAAATACCTATTGTTTTGTAGTTGCAAAGATAGTGCAAACCGGGAGCAGAATAAAATGAACTTGTTCATTTTTTATGCCGAGGTGCAGCTAATCTTCGCTTTTCAGCAAAGATACAAAAAAAAGGGGGCAAAACTAAAATGACCACTCCCCAAAGTTACAGCTTATAACTATAACACTTAAAAGGGTCGTATCAATCTCAGTAATGATACGACCCTTTCTTTAGTCTTTTAATATGCTCAGATTTCAAATGATAAGTTCCTATTTTTAAAATCTGAGTTTTGACACCGCCTAGGTGATATCCTATTGATGTACTTGTTACAATCTTGCTTGTATAGCTTTGGATTCTTCTTCGTAACCCGGCTTGTTCAGCAATGCGAACATGTTTTTCTTATATGCTTCCACGCCCGGCTGGTTGAACGGATTGACACCTAACAGGTAACCGCTGATGCCACAGGCTATCTCGAAGAAATACAATAAGCTGCCGATACTTTCTTCATTCAGGGCAGGGATAACGATACGCATATTGGGTACACCACCGTCAACGTGGGCGAGTTGTGTGCCCAGTTCGGCCATCTTGTTCACTTCATCCACACGCTTGCCGGCCAAGAAGTTCAGACCGTCAAGGTTAGCCTCGTCAACGGGAACCTGTAATTTATGCTGAGTGTTTTCTACGGAAATTACAGTTTCATAGATGGTGCGTTCACCTTCCTGGATCCACTGTCCCATGGAGTGAAGGTCGGTAGAGAAATCTACGGCAGCGGGGAAGATACCCTTGTTTTCCTTACCTTCCGATTCACCGTAAAGCTGTTTCCACCATTCGCTTACATAGTGCAGTTTGGGATTGAAGTTGACAAGGATTTCAATCTTCTTGCCATTTTTGTAGAGTTCGTTGCGAGTAGCGGCATAGATAGCAGCAGGATTCTCGGCAAACGAAACATCTTTTCCGCAAGCTTTCTCCATAACTACTGCCCCTGCAACCAGCTTTTCGATATCAAAGCCGGCTACGGCAATCGGCAACAGGCCTACCGGAGTCAACACGGAGAAACGGCCGCCTACATTGTCGGGAATGATGAATGATTTATAACCTTCGTTGTCGGCTGTTATGCGGGCTGCGCCTTTCTTGGCATCCGTGATGGCAACAATTACTTTCTTTGCCACCTCCTTGCCGCGTTGGTTTTCACATTGTTTCTTCAGCAGACGGAAAGCCAATGCTGTCTCAGTGGTAGTTCCGGATTTGGAAATATTGATGACACCGAATTTTTTGTCCTTTAGATATTCGGTAAGTTCGTACAGATAGTCTTCGCCGATATTATGTCCTGCATACAGGATGACGGGAGCCGTTTTTTTCTCTTGCAACCAAGTGAAACTGTTTGACAAAGCCTCGATGACCGCACGTGCGCCGAGATAGCTTCCGCCAATACCGGCAACGACTACCACTTCGCAGTTTTCACGCAGTGTCTGTGCGGTAGCTTTCAAGTCGGCCAGATGCTCTTGGGTGATGGAAGAGGGGAGATGCAGCCAGCCCAAGAAATCGTTGCCCTTACCGGTACCATTTTCTAATGCTTCCTGTGCAGCCTTTACTTGGGCTTCATAGGCGAAAACGTTTTCTTTGGAAATGAATCCGAAAGTCTTTTCAATGTTCAAACTAATCATAATATTCTAGGTTTTAAATTCAGTCTTTGTTTTATATTCTCCGTTTAGCGGAAAGAATCTGTCAGCAATTTAATTTCTATCATTGGTGAGATGCGCTCGTACAAGATGTTATAGACAGCATCTACGATAGGCATGTTGACATGATAGTGCTTGTTGATTTCCTTGATACATTTGGTGCCGTAATACCCTTCGGCAATCATCTCCATCTCTATCTGCGCGCTCTTAACGGAGTATCCTTTGCCGATCATGCTGCCAAACGTACGGTTACGGCTGAAGTTGGAGTACCCTGTTACCAACAAGTCACCTAGATAAACAGAATCATTGACGTTTCTGTTCAAAGGATGGACGGTTTGCAGGAAACGATTCATTTCCTGGATAGCGTTGGACATCAGTACAGCCTGGAAATTGTCACCATATTTCAAGCCACTGCATATACCCGCTGCTATGGCGTACACATTCTTCAGTACAGAACTGTACTCTATGCCCGCCACGTCGTTGCTTACGGAAGTCTTGATGTACGAACTCGCCAGCCGGCGTGCGATATTGCATGCCTTGTCTGTGTCCGGACAGGCAATGGTTAGATAGGAAAGGCGTTCCAAGGCGACTTCTTCCGCATGGCAGGGACCTGCCAGCACAGCTATATTCTCAGCCGGTACACCATATTCCTTGGTGAAGTATTCTGATACGATCAGATTGTCGTCGGGTACAATCCCCTTGATGGCGGTAATGATGAACTTGTCCTTGATTTTCGTTTTCAGCTTCTTCAGATGGGCCTTTAAATAAGGAGAAGGAGTCACGAAGATGAGCGTATCGGATTCTTTTACCACATCATTGATGTTGGAGTTGAAATTGATACGCTTGGTATCGAATTTGACGCCCGTCAAATAGGCAGGGTTGTGTCCCAGTCGTTTGAAATCGGCAATGCGGTCATCTCGCCGCATGTACCAGTTTATCGACTCCGCTTGGCTCAGTACCATTTTTGCAATGGCTGTTGCCCAACTTCCTCCGCCCATGATGGCTATCTTACCGGGTAGTTTCATATTGAAATTAATAATTAAAAACTAAAAATTAAAGGAGGGAAAAGGAGAACCTTTACCCTCCTCTGATCTTTAATCTTGCTTATTTAATTCGTTAATTTTTATATTTTGCTAACCCAGTCAGCAACTTCGTTAACGGTCGGGTTTGCCAGTTCCAGTTTGTATTTCTTGTTGATGCCGCAAATGTCCATGTGGAGTTTCTGCGGGTTTACATCTTTCATGTCACTTACCAGATTGTAACCGGCTTTCTGAATGACGGCCACCCACTCTTCGGGAATGCCCAACTCCATAAACTTGGAGGGAACGTCTTTCGGAATTACTTTTTCAGGACGCATTTGGGGGAAGAACAATACTTCCTGGATGAATGACTTGCCTGTCATCAGCATAGTCAGACGGTCTATGCCGATACCTATACCCGATGTGGGAGGCATGCCGTATTGCAATGCTTTCAGGAAGTCCTGGTCGATGAACATGGCCTCGTCGTCTCCCTTTTCGCTCAGTCGGAGCTGGTCTTTGAAGCGTTCCTCCTGGTCTATCGGGTCGTTCAACTCGCTATAGGCATTGGCCAGCTCTTTTCCGTTCACCATCAACTCAAAGCGTTCGGTAAGTCCCGGCTTGCTGCGGTGCATTTTGGTCAGCGGGCTCATTTCTACCGGATAGTCAGTAATGAAGGTAGGCTGTATGAAGGTACCTTCGCAGAATTCACCGAAGATTTCGTCTATGAGCTTTCCTTTACCCATCGTATCATCGATTTCCATTTTCAGTTCCTTGCATATCTGGCGGATTTCCTCTTCAGTCTTTCCTTCGAGGTCGTAACCGGTTTTCTCCTTGATGGCTTCCAGAATGGGAAGACGGCGGTAAGGAGCCTTGAAGCTGATGGTCTTGCCGTCGATTTCAGTTTCCGTACAACCGTTTACGGCGATACAGATGCGTTCCAGCAATTTTTCGGTGAAACTCATCATCCAGTTGTAGTCCTTATATTGCACGTACAGCTCTACGCAGGTAAATTCGGGATTATGGTTTTTGTCCATACCTTCGTTACGGAAGTTCTTTCCGATTTCGTAAACACCTTCAAATCCGCCTACGATCAGTCGCTTCAAATAAAGTTCGGTAGCGATGCGCAGGTAGAGGTCCATGTCCAGTGAATTGTGGTGTGTGATGAAAGGACGGGCGCTTGCTCCGCCGGGGATGGACTGCAGGATCGGGGTTTCCACTTCTGTATAGCCGGCCTCGTCCAGTACGGTACGCATGGTACTGATAATCTTGGCACGCTTCAGAAAAGTTTCTTTCACGCCTTCGTTTACGATGAGATCCACATAACGTTGGCGATAACGGAGTTCCGGATCTTCAAACGAGTCGTAAGCCACGCCATCCTTGTACTTGACGATGGGCAACGGCTTGATGCTCTTTGAAAGTACGGTTATTTTTTGGGCATGGATACTGATTTCGCCCATTTGGGTACGGAAGACAAAACCTTCGATACCGATGAAATCGCCCAGGTCGAGCAAACGTTTGAACACGGTGTTGTACATTTCCTTGTCTTCTCCCGGACAGATGTCATCACGGGTAATATATACCTGAATGCGTCCTTTGGAATCCTGCAATTCAATGAAAGAGGCTTTACCCATTACGCGGCGGCTCATCATACGTCCGGCTACGGACACTTGGCGGGGTTCGGCGTCATCTTTGAATTCAGCTTTAATATCGGTAGAGAAAGCATTGGTTACATACTCTGCTGCGGGATAGGGGTCGATGCCCATCGCGCGAAGTTCATTCATGCTGTTGCGACGAATGATTTCTTGTTCACTTAGTTCTAATACGTTCATTTCGCTATATTTCACTCAATTTGGGTACAAAAGTACGAAACATTTTTCAGATAGCGAACCTTTTTCCCTTGAAATATAGGGAGAGGGGTAAGACATTGCCCCTCTTCCGTATTATGTGCTTGGTTGGGGGCTTTTTTCTGCCTGGGTGGAATTTTTGTTGCAGGCTTCTGCCGTCTTTTGACCGGCACACTTAAAAAGTGCCCGACTGTCTTTTGTCCGGTCTTTAGAAATGAGTACCTTTGCACCCGCAAAAAAAGTAAATAGGTATAATATGGCAGGACAAAAGACTCCCACAGCGCTGGGAACGGAAAGTATAGGGAAACTACTGATGCAATATGCCGTTCCGGCAATCATCGCCATGACGGCGTCTTCTTTATATAATATGGTAGATAGTATCTTCATCGGTCACGGAGTGGGCACGATGGCTATTTCGGGATTGGCGTTGACGTTCCCGTTGATGAACCTTGCGGCTGCTTTCGGTTCGTTGGTAGGGGTGGGGGCTTCTACCTTGATTTCCGTCAAATTGGGGCAAAGAGATTATGATACGGCACAACGTGTGCTGGGGAATGTCTTTGTTCTGAATATCTTGCTGGGGCTGGCTTTTACTTTGGTTGTCATGGCTTTTCTCGATCCTATCCTTTATTTTTTCGGAGGGAGCGACCAAACGGTAGGATATGCAAGGGATTATATGCAGATTATTCTTTTGGGAAATGCCGTTACCCATCTTTATTTGGGGCTGAATGCCGTGCTGCGTTCTTCCGGGCATCCGCAGAAGGCCATGTATGCCACTATAGCCACGGTGGTTATCAATACGGTTCTTGATCCGGTGTTTATTTATGGTTTTGGATGGGGTATCCGCGGGGCGGCCATCGCTACGATTGTGGCACAGGTCATATCGTTGGCATGGCAGTTCAAGTTGTTCAGTAACAAGGAAGAACTGCTGCATTTCCATCGGGGCATATTCCGGTTGAAGCGTAAAATCGTCTTCGATTCGTTGGCCATCGGCATGTCTCCTTTTCTGATGAATCTGGCGGCTTGCTTCATTGTTATTCTTATCAATCAGGGGCTGAAAGAATATGGCGGTGATTTGGCCATCGGAGCTTTCGGCATCGTGAACCGCCTGGTATTCATTGTGGTGATGATTGTGATGGGGCTGAATCAAGGTATGCAACCCATTGCCGGATATAATTTCGGGGCAAAGTTGTATGAGCGTGTGAACAAGGTGCTGAAACTGACCATTATTTATGCCACGGTGGTGACTACTTTCGGTTTTCTCGTAGGAATGCTGGTACCGGATCTGGTAGTGGGTATCTTTACATCGGATGCTGAACTGATTGACATTTCGGCAAGAGGCTTGCGCATTGTTGTCATGTTCTTCCCGATTATCGGTTTCCAGATGGTGACTTCCAACTTTTTCCAGAGCATAGGAATGGCAGGCAAGGCCATTTTCCTTTCCCTTACCCGCCAGATGCTGATTCTGCTTCCTTGTCTGCTCATTTTGCCCCGTTTCTTTGGAGTGGCGGGTGTGTGGTACAGTATGCCGGTGTCTGATGTGCTTGCCAGTCTGATAGCATTGGTTATGTTGGTCATGCAGTTCCGGAAGTTCAAGGCGGCTGCGGCACAGGTCCGGTAATTCAAGTTTCCAGGAAATGGGCTGGATGGATATATAGATAATGAAAATATTCTTCCGCTTTTTGAAGATATTCCATAAGAATATTTATATTTGCTATCTACAAACAGATAGAAATAGGAACGTATGGATACTAAATTCGTTGTAAATATAGGTCGTCAGTTGGGAAGTGGCGGACGGGAAATCGGCGAGAAACTGGCTGTTCGTTTGGGTATTGATTTTTATGACAAGGAACTGATCAGGTTGGCTTCGGAAGAAAGCGGACTTTGCCGTGAATTTTTCGAGAAAGCCGATGAGAAGGCATCTCAAGGTATTATCGGAGGGCTGTTCGGTATGCGTTTTCCTTTTATCAGTGACGGAGCTATGCCGGTGACAAACTGTCTGAGTAATGATGCCTTGTTTAAAGTGCAAAGCGATGTGATCCGTAAATTGGCGGAACAGAAGTCTTGTCTTTTTGTCGGGCGCTGTGCCGACTATATTTTGCGGGATATTCCCCGTTGTGTCAATATTTTCATTTCATGTTCTGATGAGGAGCGTATAAGGCGTCTTTGCCGGATGCATGCTATTTCTGAACATGCCGCGGAGGAGATGATGAACAAAGCGGATAAAAGACGCTCCGAGTACTATAATTATTATAGCTATAAGACATGGGGTGCCGCTTCGACCTATCACCTGTGCATTGATTCTTCCGTGTTGGGTATTGATGGTACGGTGGACTTCGTGGAAGAATTCGTGAGAAAGAAACTGGGAGGGCTGTAAATCTGCAGGCGTTTACTGAAAACTTTACAAATAAATCTGGAGGCTGTTTGTTTGAAGCAGGGTTCTTGTTTCATTCATTGAATGAACAAGAATGAGTCAGGGACTGAAAGGCATTGAGTCAAGGACTGAATGCCTTTCAGTCCCTGACTCATTCCACCCCCTCTCAGAAGGTGTTCTGGAGGAGGCGTAAAGAGGGGTGACCGAGAGTCGTAACAATTGGTAAAAAATGAGTACGAACTATTCCGGCTACATCATCGTCAGCAATATCATCTGTCCTGCCAAGATACGCAGGAACATGGTCAACGGATAAACTGTGGAATAACCTACTGCCGGAGCGTCGTTGCCCGATGTCTGGTTGGCGTATGCCAATGCGGGAGGATCTGTGTTGCTGCCGGCTATCAATCCCATCAAGGTGAAGTAGTTTACTTTGCAGTAGAAGCGGGCTATCATGCCTATTATCAGCAATGGGATGACGGTAATCAGGAAACCGTAACCTACATACGACAATCCGTTTCCTTCCACCACGGTCTGTACAAAATGCTCGCCGGCTTCTATACCTACGCTGGCAAGGAAAAGTACGATACCTATCTCACGCAACATCAAGTTGGCGCTCATGGTAGTATATGTCACAAGGTGCATCTTGTGTCCGAAACGTCCGATAAGGATGGCTACCACCAACGGACCACCTGCCAAACCTAACTTTACAGGAGTGGGCATGCCCGGGAACGCGATGGGAAGACTTCCCAATAAGATACCCAAGAAGATACCTACGAAGATTGTGACGATGTTCGGGGTGTCCAGACGCTTCAATTGGTTGCCTAATACTCCAGCCACGCGCTCTACCGCATCCTGTTGGCCTACCACCATTACACGGTCACCTACCTGGAGCACCAGGTTGGGGTCGGCAAACAAGTCCATACCGGAACGGTTGATACGGGTTACGTTCACTCCGTACATGCTGCGGAAGTGGAGGTCACCCAGCTTCTTGCCGTTGATATCAGACTTGGTGACAAGGATACGGCGGGAAACCATCGGAGTATCCTGCTTTTCCCAATCGACTTGGATTTCCTTGCCGATGAAGGCTGTCACTGCTTCGGCGTCCTCCTCGGAACATACGATAAAAAGCTGGTCGCCTACATGGAATATCGTTTCATGGTTGGGGATGCTGACGTGCCCTTCATGGCGAATGCGCGAGCAGACAAACGGCCGTCCCAGAAAGTCTTTGACCTGGAGCAGGGTTTTGCCGGAAATGGATTCGTTGCGCACTTCAAGGTGAAGCATGTGCGGTTGGTGCTTTATATCCGCTTCCTGTGTGTTGAGCTCCTGTTCTTCCTTCTTGAGGTTCACCCGGCAGATATAGCGGATGGCAATGATGGAACCGATGATGCCTACCACACCGAGAGGATAAGCGCAGGCATATCCCAATGCGATGGGGTCTCCCGTGTAGTTTATCTGGTTCAAGGCTTCGTTGGCGGCACCCAGACCCGGAGTATTGGTTACGGCACCGTAAAGGATACCTACTATCATCGGCAGGTCTATGCCGCCGTCAATGAAGTAGATGCCCAATGCCACCGCGATATTCAGTATCACAATACCTACGGCAAGCATATTCAGCCTCATGCCTCCCTTCTTGAAAGAAGAAAAAAATGAGGGGCCTACTTGCAGACCGATACAAAATACAAATAAAATCAAACCGAATTCGCGGATGAAGTGCAAAATGTGTGTTTCTCCCGTGAAACCGAAATGTCCCATCAGGATACCGGCAAAGAGGACGAATGTAACCCCCAGCGATACCCCGAAAATCTTAATCTTGCCCAACAGCACACCCACGGAGATGACGAATGCGTATAAGCAGACGATGTGGGCGACAGATGAAGGGTCCCATAGCAAACTTTCTAGCCAATTCATAGTACCTTACTTATATGTCGTTTGTTTAAATTTCGCGCAAAATTACTTAATAAAGAGGAGGTGGCAAAGGGATTGTGATACTTTTTGCAATACCAACTTTGCAAAAAGAAGGTTTTGGCAAGAAGAATCCCCGGAATAAAGGCAGTCACAGTGTCATCAATGCGTGCAATTTTCCCTAAAAAAACTTTTTGTTTTAAGTATTTCGTTATATTTGCAAGTCTCTTGATGACAATATGAATCTTATTCATCTTTTTAAATAAATAAACTATGGCAGACAGTAAAGAAAAACTCTTCTCGGATTTTTCTCCCGTTTCCACCGAACAGTGGATGGAGAAGGTGACCGCCGACTTGAAAGGTGCGGATTTTGAGAAGAAACTCGTTTGGAAGACAAACGAAGGATTTAAGGTGAAACCTTTCTACCGTATGGAAGACCTTGAGGGTTTAAAGACTACCGATGCTCTCCCCGGTGAGTTCCCTTATCTCAGAGGCAACAAGAAAGATAATAACGAATGGCTGGTTCGTCAGGAAATCAGAGTGGAATGCCCCAAGGAGGCTAATGCCAAAGCATTGGATATCTTGAATAAAGGGGTGGATGCGCTTTCTTTCCATGTGAAAGCCAAAGAGCTGAGTGCAGAGTATATTGAAACTTTGTTGAAAGACATCTGTGCAGAGTGCGTGGAACTTAACTTTTCTACTTGCCAAGGGCATGTCGTGGAACTGGCCGAGCTTCTTGTGGCCTATTTCCAGAAGAAAGACTATGATTTGACGAAGTTGCAGGGCTCCATCAATTATGATTACTTCAACAAGATGCTGGCCAGGGGCAAAGAAAAAGGTGATATGGTAGCCACTGCCAAAGCTTTGATTGAAGCCACTGCCGCTCTTCCTAAATATCGTGTATTGAATGTAAATGCCTTGACATTGAATAATGCCGGTTCTTATATTTTCCAGGAACTGGGTTATGCTTTGGCTTGGGGTAATGAATACATGAATCAGTTGACCGATGCCGGCCTGCCTGCCGCGATGGTGGCCAAGAAGATTAAATTCAATTTCGGTATCAGTTCCAACTATTTTCTTGAAATAGCCAAATTCCGTGCCGCCCGTATGTTGTGGGCCAATATCGTGGCATCATATGCTCCCGAGTGCTTGCGCGACTGTGAAAACAAAGGTGGAAATAACGAATGCCGTTGTGCCGCTAAAATGAAGATTCATGCAGAAACTTCCTCATTCAATCTGACTTTGTTTGATGCGCACGTAAACTTGTTGCGTACACAGACTGAAGCAATGAGTGCAGCCCTTGCAGGCGTTGACTCCATGACGGTTGTTCCGTTCGACAAGACATACGATGCTCCTAACGAGTTCTCAGAACGTATGGCGCGTAACCAACAGCTGTTGTTGAAGGAAGAATCACACTTCGACAAGGTCATTGACCCGGCTGCCGGTTCCTACTATATCGAGAACCTGACTGTTGCCATTGCCAAGCAGGCTTGGGATTTGTTCCTGGCTGTGGAGGAAGAAGGCGGTTTCTACGCTTCCGTAAAAGCCGGAAAAGTGCAGGCTGCTGTAAACGAGAGCAACAAGGCCCGTCATGCCGCAGTTGCCAAGCGCAAGGAGGTGCTGTTGGGTACCAACCAGTTCCCTAATTTCACGGAAAAAGCCGGAGATAAGAAACCGGTTGAGGCTGCTTGCTGTTGCGGCGGCGGACATACGTGCGAAAAAGATGTTCCGACATTGAACTTTGACCGTGCTGCCAGCGAATTCGAGGCATTGCGTCTGGAAACCGAAGCCAGCGGCAAGCGTCCGAAAGCATTCATGCTGACAATCGGTAATCTGGCCATGCGTCAGGCACGTGCGCAATATTCTTGTAACTTCCTGGCTTGTGCCGGATATGAGGTTATTGACAACCTCGGTTTCCCCACTGTAGAAGAAGGTGTGGAAGCTGCCATGGCTGCCAAAGCTGATATCGTGGTATTGTGTTCAAGTGATGATGAATACGCTGAATATGCCGTTCCTGCTTTCAAGGCACTGGACGGCCGTGCCATGTTCATCGTCGCCGGTGCCCCTGCCTGTATGGACGAACTGAAAGCTGCCGGCATCGAGAACTTTATCCATGTCAGGGTAAATGTGTTAGAGACATTAAAAGAATTCAACGCCAAACTTTTGAAGAAGTAACTTCAATCGTCAATCATCAAATCGTAAATAACATGATGCGAAAAGATTTTAAAAACTTAGATATATATGCTGCGTTCCAGCCCGTCAACGGTGCTGAGTGGCAAAAGGCTAACGGTATCCACGCTGATTGGAAGACGCCGGAACACATTGAAGTGAAGCCTGTTTATACAAAAGAAGACCTTGAGGGGATGGAACACCTCGGTTACGCAGCCGGTCTTCCTCCTTATTTGCGCGGTCCGTATTCTGTGATGTACACGTTGCGTCCTTGGACCATCCGCCAGTATGCCGGTTTCTCTACGGCCGAAGAATCCAATGCGTTCTATCGCCGTAACCTGGCTTCCGGACAGAAAGGTTTGTCCGTGGCGTTCGACTTGGCTACTCACCGCGGTTATGATCCTGACCATGAACGTGTGGTAGGTGACGTCGGTAAGGCGGGTGTATCTATCTGTTCGTTGGAAAATATGAAAGTCCTCTTCGACGGTATTCCTCTGAACAAGATGTCCGTGTCTATGACGATGAACGGTGCTGTACTTCCTGTCATGGCATTCTATATCAATGCCGGTCTGGAACAAGGCGCCAAACTTGAGGAGATGGCAGGAACCATCCAGAATGATATCTTGAAAGAATTCATGGTGCGTAATACTTATATTTATCCGCCTGCATTCTCTATGAAGATAATCTCTGATATCTTTGAATATACTTCCCAAAAGATGCCTAAGTTCAACTCCATTTCCATCTCCGGTTACCACATGCAGGAAGCAGGCGCTACGGCGGATATTGAGTTGGCTTATACCTTGGCAGACGGTTTGGAATATCTTCGCGCCGGTGTTGCCGCAGGTATCGACATTGACGCATTTGCGCCGCGCCTGTCATTCTTCTGGGCTATCGGCACCAATCATTTCATGGAAATAGCCAAGATGCGTGCCGCCCGTATGTTGTGGGCCAAGATTGTGAAGCAGTTCAATCCGAAGAATCCGAAGTCATTGGCTTTGCGTACTCACTCCCAGACTTCAGGTTGGTCCTTGACCGAGCAGGATCCGTTCAACAATGTAGGCCGTACTTGCATCGAAGCTATGGCTGCTGCTTTGGGACATACTCAGTCCCTGCACACCAATGCCCTTGACGAGGCGATTGCTTTACCCACTGATTTCTCCGCACGTATTGCACGTAATACGCAGATCTACATTCAGGAAGAAACTTATATCTGTAAGAATGTTGACCCATGGGGAGGTTCTTACTATGTGGAATCTCTGACCAATGAGCTTGCCCACAAGGCATGGGAACTTATTCAGGAAGTAGAGAAATTGGGCGGCATGGCAAAAGCCATCGAGACCGGTATTCCTAAGATGCGTATCGAAGAAGCTGCTGCACGTACGCAGGCCCGTATCGACAGCGGTAGCCAGACTATTGTCGGCGTGAACAAGTATCGTCTGGAAAAAGAGGCTCCGATTGACATTCTTGAAATTGACAATACGGCGGTTCGCCAGGAACAGATTGCCAATTTGAAGACATTGAAAGAAGGCCGTGACGAGGCGGCCGTACAGAAAGCATTGGATGCCATTACCAAGTGTGTGGAAACAAAGGAAGGAAACTTGCTGGAATTGGCTGTGGAAGCAGCCCGTGTCCGCGCTACCTTGGGAGAGATTTCCTATGCGTGTGAAAAGATTGTAGGACGTTATAAAGCAGTAATCAGAACTATATCAGGCGTGTATTCATCAGAAAGTAAGAATGACAGCGACTTCCACCGTGCCTGTGAACTGGCAGAGAAGTTTGCGAAGAAAGAGGGACGTCAGCCCCGTATCATGATTGCCAAAATGGGGCAGGACGGTCACGACCGTGGTGCCAAGGTTGTAGCTACCGGATATGCCGACTGTGGTTTCGACGTGGATATGGGACCGTTGTTCCAGACTCCTGCCGAGGCTGCCCGCGAAGCGGTGGAAAATGATGTTCATGTAGTAGGTGTCTCTTCACTGGCTGCGGGACATAAGACATTGATTCCTCAGATTATTGAGGAACTCAAGAAGTTGGGACGTGAGGATATCATTGTGATTGCCGGTGGTGTAATTCCGGCACAGGACTATGACTTCCTTTATAAAGCCGGTGTAGCTGCCATCTTTGGTCCGGGTAGTCCGGTGGCAAAGGCTGCTTGCCAGATATTGGAAATTTTGTTGGATGAAGAATAATACGGTCCGTTAAATGTTAAAAAAAGGATGGAATGCATTTGCATATCCATCCTTTTTCTTAATCTGTGTTATAAAACATACTTTTTTTCTTGGATAATTTGCAGATACATCGGAAGTCCGTATCTTTGCAATGTGTTTTTCATAGTATTAGATTTAAGGTTAACAAAG
>OHKL01000826.1_pt1 | contig 14154 bp, 10 predicted proteins | sample 1568721 | NCBI WGS metagenome assembly OHKL01 (sample SAMEA3879543, study PRJEB24766) | human gut metagenome | biome: human-associated habitat; feature: feces | place: USA | collected 1985/1987 | reverse complement strand
CGCGCGGCCGAGCCGTTAAGCTCAAACAAAAGCTGCACGCTCACGTCCGGCCTGTTCGCGGTTATAGTGTTCACTATGGACTGCGCGGCAAGCCTTCGCGCAAGGTACATTTCCTCCCTTGCGTTTTCCACGCGCGCTTCGTATTCCGCGCGGGAAAGCAGCCCGTTTTCCATCAGTCTGGAGCCGTCCGCAACGGCTTCGTCCACAATATTTGTATTGAAGAACTCCGCCGAAAGGGTAACGTACAATATTGCCCCTTCAAGCGAAACATCAACTATTTCAGTGCCCGCGGGAATGACCGCGCTTATGTTGCCGCTCAGCGGCGGCGTGCCTTCCATAAGCGTGCGTATCATGGCGCGCTCCTCGCGCTCACCTGCGTAAACGGTTATTGTTGCCGTTACGCCGACGAGATACGCTTCATCAGTAAGCCTGTAATAAAGCTTTGCGCGCATGTCCTTTGCAATGCCCGCTTCGGGGTCTATATCGGGCAGGTCCTCATGCACGCTGTCCTCTTTTATCATGCCGCGGGAGCAGCCGCAAAGCGTAAGCAGCAGCATAAGCGCCGCCGTGAGCAGCGCCGTGAGCCGCAGTGTGTTTTTGCCGTGCTTCATGCGTTTACTCCTCCCCGTCCGCAAGCGGCAGATGCACCGTGAACGTTGACCCGTGCCCAAGCTCGCTTTCAACCGTTATAAATCCGCCGTGAAGCGTAATTATCCGCTCCACTATCGCAAGGCCGAGCCCCGTGCCGCCAGTGCCGCGGGAACGCGCCTTGTCCACGCGGTAAAATCGTTCAAAAAGGTGCGGTATAGCGTCCTCCGGTATGCCTATGCCCGTATCCTTCACAATAAGCTGCGCTTCGCCGCCGGTTTGCTTCACCGCCGCGTCAACATGCCCGGCGTCTGTATACTTGACTGCGTTTTCTATAAGATTTACAACGGCCTGCTCTATCTGGCGTTCCTCGCCAAATATCATTGCGCTGCTGCCGGTGAAATTCAGCGCTATGCCCTTGTTCTCTGCAAGCGGCTTCAATCGGGAAACAACGCGCTCCGCTATGTCCTTCAAATCAACGTTTTCCCGGTGCAGCAGCGGCTGACCTTCATCGAACTGCACAAGGCGCAGAAGATCCGTTATAACGTTGGACATTCTGTCTACCTCGTGGTTAACATCCTCGAAGAGCTCCCGCATTTCGGCAGGGTCCGGATTTTCTTCATATAATATGGATTCGCTTAAAAGCTTCATTGTGGCAAGGGGTGTTTTAAGCTCGTGCGATGCATTGGATACGAATTCGTCCCTCACGCGGTCGTGGGCCTCTATCTGCTCGCTCATTCGGTTGAACGCGCGGCCAAGCTCCGCGATCAAATCAAGCAATTGCGCACGCCGACCAATTAACGTACATGCTCTTTGACGACTTACTAAACAACCCCGCCAAATGGATGGTGGAATCACGGGATGAACACGACATCGTTCTCACCTCCCGCATCCGCCTGGCACGCAATCTGACCGCCACCCCTTTTCCCGGCTGGGCCACGCGCCAGCAGAGGGAGGAAACGCTGAAGCTCACCTCCGGTGAAGCGCGCCAAATCCCCGTCATGAAGGGAGGCTATTACGCGGAACTCTCCGGACTCACCCAGCAGCAAAAACAGCTGCTGGTGGAACGCCACCTCATTTCCCGGGAACTGGCCGCGCGCTCGGAAGGCTGCGCCGTTCTCATCTCACGCAGCCAGAACGCCAGCATCCTCTTCAATGAGGAGGACCACCTGCGCCTTCAGTACATCCTGCCCGGCATCCAGCTTAAAAAAGCATGGGGAGCCATCTCCAAAATAGACTCCGAACTGGAAGCCAGGCTCCCGTACGCCTACAACACGCGGCTGGGCTACCTCACCGCCTGCCCCACCAACCTGGGCACGGGCATGAGGGCCTCCGTGATGATGCACCTGCCGGGCCTCGTCATCTCCGAACAGATGCAACAGGTCGTCCAGGCGGCCGTGCAGCTCAACATCACTGTCCGCGGCCTGTACGGAGAAGGGACGGAAGCCACCGGCAACCTCTTCCAGATTTCCAACCAGACCACGCTGGGAGACAGCGAGGACCAGATCGTGGAACGCATGACCCGCTTCACCTCCGACCTGGCCCACCAGGAATGGAACGCCCGCAGGCGGCTGCTCCAGGCTTCCTCGCTCCAGGTAAAAGACCGCGTTTCCCGCGCCTACGGCCTCCTGACCAACGCCACCCTGCTATCCACGCAGGAGGCGCTGGCGCTGCTCTCCTTCCTCCGGATGGGAGCATCCCTGGACATCTTTTCCCACCAGGCATTAAAAAACGTCAATAAAACCATACTGAACATTCAGCCGGCCCACCTGGCCCGCCTGTCCACTACGGACCAGACAACTCCCGAAGACAGGGACCAGATCCGTGCGGACATTATCCGGAAGGAACTTTCCGGAAACTGATGCAACAACAAAACTTCTTTACAATACATGAACAATTTTACGCCTAGGGCGCAACAAGTGCTGGCGCATGCGCGCCGGGAAGCGGACCGCTTCAATCATCATTACATAGGGACCGAACACCTGCTCCTCGGGCTGCTCAAGCTGGGCAAGGGCGTAGCCGTCACCATCCTGGAAAACCTGGGGGTGGAGCTTACCGCCGTGCGCAGGCAGGTGGAGGAACAAATAGGCCGGGGCACGGAGCCCCAGGCGGAGGGCAACATCCCGTACACCCCCAGAGTCCGCAAGGTCCTGGCGATGGCCAACCGGGAAGCCCAGGAACTCAACCACACGTATGTGGGCACGGAGCACCTGCTCCTGGGCCTCATCCGGGACGGAGACGGCGTGGCCGGACAGATTCTGCGCCACTTCGGCGTGGATTTGGAACAGGCGCGGCGCGAGCTGCTGGACGTACTGACGCCCAAATACCAGATGGATGCGGATGAAGACAACATCATCCCGGACGACGATGACGACGAGGAGGAAAATGAATCCCCCGCCATCCCGACGGACGAGCCTTCCTCCCCCTCCTACTCCAGGCAGCAGAAATCCAAGACCCCCGCGCTCCAGGCCTTTGGCCGGGACATGACCCAGCTGGCCCGGGACGGCAAGCTGGATCCCGTCATCGGCCGCGCCTCGGAAATTGATCGCGTCATCCAGATTCTGTGCCGGAGGAACAAAAACAACCCCGTCCTGCTCGGTGAAGCCGGGGTGGGCAAAACCGCCATCGTGGAAGGGCTGGCCCAGGAAATAGCCCAGGGCCATGTTCCGGAGCTCCTGCGCAGCAAGAGGGTCATCTCCCTGGACCTGGCGCTGATGGTGGCCGGCACCAAATACCGCGGCCAGTTTGAGGAACGGCTCAAGGCCGTAATGGATGAAATACGCCGGGAAGGCAATGTCATCCTTTTCATTGATGAACTGCACACCATTGTAGGCGCCGGATCCGCGGAAGGCTCCATGGACGCCTCCAACATCATCAAGCCCGCCCTCTCCCGGGGTGAGCTCCAGGCCATAGGCGCCACCACGCTCAACGAATACAGGAAACACATTGAGAAGGACGCCGCCCTGGAACGCCGCTTCCAGCAGGTGCAGGTAGGGGAACCCTCCGTGGAGGACACCATCCAGATTCTTGCCGGCATCCAGCCCAAGTATGAGGAACATCACAAGGTGCATTATACGAAGGAAGCCGTTGAAGCCGCAGCCAGGCTCTCCCACCGCTATCTGACGGGCCGCTTCCTGCCGGACAAGGCCATTGACATCCTGGATGAAGCAGGGGCGCGCAAGCGCGTCTCCCAGATGACCCGCCCGGACCACATCAGCGACATGGAAACCCGCATTGCGGAAATCAAGGAACGCAAGGACAAGGCTGTGGAAACCCAGCTTTTTGAGGAAGCAGCCCGCCTGCGCGACGAGGAAAAACAAGCCAGGGCGGAACTTCAGAACATGCTGGAAACCTGGCGCAATTCCTATGAGACCAATTACGTTCCCGTGACGGATGAAGACGTGATGAGCGTGCTCGCCAAATGGACGGGCATCCCGCTGGCCCGGATGGAGGAAAAGGAAACCGCCAAACTTCTGCGGATGGAAGAAGAGTTAAAAAGCAAAGTCATCGGCCAGGACGAGGCGGCCTCCGCTATCGCCCGCGCCCTGCGGCGCAGCCGCGCGGACATCAAGGACCCGCGCCGCCCGATCGGCTCATTCCTCTTCCTGGGTCCCACCGGCGTGGGTAAAACCTATCTGGCCCGCAATCTGGCGGAAATCATGTTCGGCACCGCGGACGCCCTGATTCAGGTGGACATGAGCGAGTACATGGAAAAACACACCACGTCCCGTCTCATCGGTTCTCCTCCCGGCTACGTAGGCCATGACGAAGGCGGCCAGCTCACGGAAGCCGTCCGGCGCAGGCCCTACTCCGTCATCCTCTTTGATGAAGTGGAAAAGGCCCATCCGGACGTCATGAACCTGCTTCTCCAGATTCTGGAAGAAGGAAGCGTGACGGACTCCCTGGGACGCAAGATCAACTTCCGCAACACCATCATCATCCTGACCTCCAACGTGGGGGCCGCCTCCGCCAAGCGGCAGAGCGCCATGGGCTTCGGGGCCATGGCCGCCGACAACGCGGACTACGCCGCCATGAAGGGAAAGATTCTGGAAGAAGCGCGCAGGCAATTCCGCCCGGAATTCCTGAACCGCTTTGATGACATTTCCGTCTTCCGCATGCTGGAACGGGATGACCTGGAACGCATCGTGCATCTGGAAGCGGACAAGCTCATCTCCCGTCTCAAGACCAAGAATATCACGCTGGCCCTGAGCCCGGAAGCCCTGAGCCTGATCATCAAGAACGGCTACGACCCGCAGTACGGCGCACGCCCGATGCGCCGCGCCATCGAACGCCTGCTGGAAGACCCGCTGGCGGAATCCCTGCTGAGGGGAGACGTGAAACCCGGCGATAAAATTGAAGCCGTGGAAACGGACGGAACGGAGACGCTCACCTTCCTGCACATCAAGGATAAAACCCCGGCAAAGCCCAAAACGCCGCGCAAAAGGGCTCCACGGAAGCCCAAGGCGGAATAAAAGCTTTCCGGTTTTTCAACCGAGGCCCCTGCATGCTGGCATGCAGGGGCTTTTTCTTTGACGGATTACGCAAATATCCGTTTTTCGCTGAAAGAACCATTTACCAGCCTGTGATATATTATAAATATGACCTTTTACTTCTCAAAAATTCTATTCCTTTTCATGCTGACAAATCTGTTTGTCTTCGCAGAAGATATACAGAAAAACAGGGAGCGGGAAGCAGCGCGTTCAGTAATCATGCGGACCGTTCCGTCCCTGGCCAAAGCCCCGGAAAAACTGCAATTGGAAATTATTGAAAAAGAAGACGGGCACGATGTTTTTGAAACGAAGGCCTCCGGCGGAATACTGAATATCCGGGGAAGCAGCGGTACAGCCCTCTGCCGGGGATTCTATGATTTTCTGAAGACAAACCGTCTGGGAATGGTCTCCTGGGATAATAAAGATATCCGCTGGCCGGCGCAACTGCCGGACGCCGCGCCGCGCCGCATCGTTTCCCCTTTCCGCAACCACTATTACCTCAATGTGGTCACTTATGGCTATACGATGCCTTACTGGACCTGGGAACGCTGGGAAAAAGAAATAGATTGGATGGCTCTGCACGGCATAGATATGCCTCTGGCCCTGGTTGCCACGGAGGGAATCGCCATACGGGTATGGAAACGGCTGGGACTGACGGAGAAAGAAATAGAAGAATTCTATACAGGGCCGGCACACCTCCCCTGGCAGCGGATGGGGAACATCGTCAATCATGACGGCCCCCTGCCCGCCAGCTGGCACAAGGAACAAATCGCCCTGCAGCACCGCATCCTGCACAGGATGAAATCCCTGGGCATGACCCCCATTTGTCCTGCTTTTTCCGGTTTCGTTCCCCGGGGAATCCTCCGCCTTTATCCGGAAGCGAAGCTTCACCGGCTGGGGTGGGGAGGCTGGCCTCAAAAAAACCACGCCCATTTTCTTTCTCCGGAAGACCCCCTTTTCCTTAAAATAGGACGCCTGTACATGCAGGAATGGCAGAAGGAATTCGGGAGAAACACCTATTTTCTTGCAGACTCCTTTAATGAAATGGAACTTCCTGAAAACAAAGGAGGAGCCGAAGCCCGCAACAACATGCTCAGTTCCCTCGGAGAACAAATTTACCGCTCCATTTCCTCCACCAACCCGGATGCGGTATGGGTCATGCAGGGATGGATGTTCGGATACCAGCGCAATATCTGGAACGCAGATACCCTGAAGGCTTTGCTCAGCAAGGTTCCGGATGATAAGATGCTCCTTCTGGACCTGGCGGCGGATTACAACAAGACCTTCTGGCGCAACGGCATGAACTGGGACGTCTTCAAAGGTTTTTTCAATAAACCGTGGGTTTACAGCGTGGTTCCCAACATGGGCGGCAAATGCGCCATGACCGGGGTAATGGATTTTTACGCCAACGGCCATCTGGAAGCCTTGAACTCTTCATCCAGGGGGCATCTCTCCGGAATGGGCATGGCCCCGGAAGGGATAGAAAACAATGACGTTATCTACGAACTGGTTACGGACGCCGCATGGAGGGACCGCCAGGAGGACGTGGAACAATATCTGGAAAATTATTGCCGTGCCCGATACGGAAATTATCCGGACAGCATGAAGGAAGCCTGGAATCTGTTCCGCCGCACAGCCTATTCCAACTTAAAGGACCATCCCCGTTTCAACTGGCAAATGAAACCCGGCACCCGCGGCTGTTCCGTAAACACAAGCGAAGATTTTCTGAAAGGCCTTTCCCTGTTCGTCAACACTCGCGGCCTGGAACAGTCCCCCCTGTTCCGCCAGGATGCCGTTGAGATGACCGCCCATTACCTTGGCATACGCATGAATGAAGCCATCCTGGCCGCTCTGGAAGCCCTGGATGAACAAGACATGGAGAATACGGAAAAATGCATGGAATATTTCCGCAAATACGCCCTTCGGGCGGATTCCTTTCTGGAAGGACACCCCACCTGGAGGCTGTCGCGCTGGTTATCATTTGCCCGGTCTCACGGAACTTCTCCGGAGGAAAAAAACAAGTATGAACAAAACGCCAGAAGGCTGGTGACCAGATGGGGGCCTCCCGTAGACGACTACGCCGCCAAAATATGGAGCGGCCTTATCAGGGACTACTATCTGCCGCGCTGGGAACACTTTATTCAAAGCCGTCTTTCCGAAAAAAATCCGGATATGGGAGCATGGGAGGAAAAATGGGTCCGTTCCACTGGCGTAAGCGCGGCGCACGCTCCCGGAGATCTGGTCAACGCCTGCCGCCAGGCTATCCGGGAGGCGCCGCCCCTGCCTTCTTCCCTGAAAAGAAAAGCAGCCGGGTCAATTATAGGAAACTGGACCTCCGCAACGGTATCCACGGAATGGAGTTATCTGGACTGGCCCGTTTCTTCCGCTGATCTTGAAAAACTCCGGGGGGTGCGCTTCGTCTTCACTTCCGGCAGCCATGCCCTGGAAATAGACGGCGTCGAACTCCTGGAAAACGGCAAAATAATCGCCCGCGACCAGCACGCCGGATTGGCAGGCAAGCCTTCCCGCGGGAATTTCTACAAACTTTCCCTTCCCAAGGGAATCCATGCCAACAACGGATGTTCCCTCAGAGCCAGGGTCCGCTCCGTGGGAGGAAAATCTTCCAATGGAAAATTGGAACTGATTAAAGAATGAACGGCTTGAATTTCATTCGCTTTCCGGAAGGAGCCTCATGAATCCGTACCCGTGCCGTTTCCTGACCGAACCAGGAAACGGCACGCCCGGCGTCCCTCGGAAGCCCCGCACAGAACAATCGGACGGAAAGTTACATTTCGAACCGGTGCAGGTTTTCCACATGGGAATATCCCATCTTCCTGAGCGTTTCCAGCGCCTTGTCCGCCCTCTTGCCCGTACGGCAATACAGCAGAATCACGGCGTTTTTATCCGGAAGAAGCTGCGGAGCCCGTTGTTCCACCTCATCTGCCGGAATATTCAAGGCTCCCTCCTTATGTCCCGTGCGGTACTCATCCGGAGTTCGGACATCCACCAGCACAATAGGGCGCGCCATGCCGCTTTCCGGAGACACCACCATGGCGGCGGGAACAGGGGCGCGTTCCGCATTCCTGCCTTTCAGCCAGACGAAGAGGGCTGTCAGCCCGGTCACCATGACCACATACAAAACCACGTTTTTCACGCGGCCACTTCACTAAACCGCGGCGAAGTAATCAAGAGAAAATACCGCCCAGCCCCCGCACGCAGGCGTCATCTGCCCTCCGGCCCGCTCCGGCGGCCCCGTTCCACGGGAAAATAACGCTCCGTCCGCAAAAGCGGGAAGGGAAAGTTCTTTCCCTTCCCCCCCATATTCGGAAAGGCCGGAGAATTGTCCCCCTACCCCTCATCATCAATCACCACAGCCTGGGAGGCGAATCCAAAAGCGGGGCTTCCCCATTCCACTACATCCCCGGGTTTTAAATATACCGGAGGCTTCATCCCCATCCCCACGCCTCCCGGAGTTCCGGTGGAAACCACATCTCCGGGCCATAAGGTCATGAACCGGGAAACATAGGCAATCAGGCGCGGAACAGGCCAGATCAAGCCGTCCGTATTGCCGCTTTGGCGCACTTCCCCGTTCACCTTCAATTCCAGGGGAATGCCGGCTCCGTCCCCAAGTTCATCAGCGGAAATGAACGTGGGGCCCATTGGGGCAAAGCTGTCATAACTCTTTCCCTTGGTCCACTGTCCGCCATGTTCCAGCTGGTTGGCCCTTTCCGAATAGTCGCACATCAGCGTATAGCCGCTGATAGCCCGCGCGGCCTCCTCCGGGGAAGCGTTTTTCAGCACCTCCTTAATCACTACGGCCAATTCAATCTCATAATCCAGCTTGTCGCAGCCGGGCGGATACAAAACGACATCGCTGCAGGAAGTAATGGCGGAAGGCGATTTCAGGAAAACAGCCGGTTCCTGTACGGAATCCCCGTCAAACTCCTTCGCATGGTCTGCATAGCTCTTTCCCAGGCACACCAGCTTGGAAGGGGAACAGGGCAGCGCGGTATCAATCGTCCATTCAGGGTCAACAGCTTTGGCGGCGGTATTATCCAGAAACGCGGCAATGCGCTTTATTTCCTCCCCGCAGGATCCCGTTTCCCCGCAAATGCAGGCATCCACCTCGGCAAGCACGGAGTCCGCCGCCAGGTATTCTCCGCGGCTTTCGCTCCACAGAGCCATGACGCGCTCCGCCCGGTCATTCAGGTAAAATCTGATCTTCACCCTTCCATCCTACAAAGCTCCTCCTTTTAGGCAAAGGGAGGTTCCGTCATTCTTTGCTCCGGAGGTTCTCTTCCGCCGCCCGGACGCTCTGTGAAAGCATGCAGCGCGTAGGGCTTGCGTTACCGGAGCAAAACATTATCATGCCACCGCTTAACATCATTAACCTATGTCCGATCAAATCTATTTTTTTGACACTACCCTGCGCGATGGAGAACAATGCCCCGGAGCATCCATGAACCTACGCGAAAAGCTGGAAGTGGCGCGGCAAATGGAACGGCTGGGCATGGACGTGATTGAAGCCGGCTTTCCCTGCATCTCCGACGGCGACTTTGAAGCCGTGCACACCATCGCCCGCGAAATCAAAAAATGCCGCATCGCAGGGCTGGCCCGCTGCGTGAAGGCGGATATTGAAGCGGCGGCCAGGGCCCTGGAACCCGCCGGGGAACGCGCCCGCATCCACATCTTCCTGGCAACCAGCAAGCTGCACATGCAGTTCAAATTGAAAAAAGCGGAATCCGAAATTCTGCGCATGGCGGCGGAAGGCGTATCCTATGCCAAGCAATTCGTGCAGGATGTGGAATTTTCCCCGGAGGACGCTTCCCGCACAGACCTGGATTTTCTGACCAAAGTCGTGGAAACAGTCATCGACGCCGGCGCCACGACCGTCAACATTCCGGATACTGTGGGCTACACTACTCCGGACGAATTCTACCGCATCATCCGCCACCTGAAAGAAAATGTGCCGAACATCGGCAAAGCCGTCATCTCCGTGCATTGCCACAATGACCTTGGGCTGGCCGTAGCCAACTCCCTGGCAGCCGTCCGCGCCGGAGCCCGCCAGGTGGAAGGAACCATTAACGGCATCGGCGAACGCGCCGGAAACGTGGCTCTGGAAGAAGTCATCATGGCCCTGCGCACCCGCGCCGGGCAATTCGGAGACGTCACGGACAACATCAACACGAAGGAAATCGTCCGCACTTCCCGCATCGTGGCCCGCATGAGCGGCATGCAGGTGCAGCGGTCCAAAGCCATCGTGGGGGAAAACGCTTTCGCCCACTCTTCAGGCATCCACCAGCACGGCATCCTCAACTGCCGGGAAACCTATGAAGTCATGGATCCGCAGGCGGTCGGCTGGGGCGCCACGGAACTCCCGCTCACCAAGCATTCCGGGCGCGCTGCCGTCAAATCCAGGCTGGAACAGCTGGGCCATGTCCTCACGGAAGAGGAAGTCAACACCGTCTTTGAACGCTTCAAGAAAGTGGGCGACTCCAAAAAATTCGTTTATGATGATGATCTTTCCGCCATTGTGGACGACTCCCTGCATGCCTCCACCGGCCTATGGGAACTGGACTTCCTGCAATTCGTGGCGGGCAGCCACGCGCGTCCCACGGCTACGGTGGGACTGCTCAAGGAAGGCAAGAAATTTGAAGACAGCTCTACAGGCAACGGCGCCGTGGATGCCGTCATCAAGGCTATTGAGCGCATCACTAAGCGCAAAGGCACGCTGAAAGGCTACAGCGTCAACGCCGCTTCCGAAGGGAAGGACGCTCTGGGAGAAGTCACGGTTCATGTGGACTTCGGCCAGCCCAAGCCCATCGTGGGCAAGGGAGCCTCCACGGACGTCATTGAAGCCTCCGCCCGGGCCTACCTGAACGCGGTCAACCGCTCCATCCGCATGGAAAACATGCCTCAGCCCAACAATCTGGACGCAGGAGCCATCTGACCCGGAGCGCCCCGGTACGCATGCGCGAACGGGGCGCACCTCCGCACGGCGTCCGCAGGACAGCTCCTATGGCTTGCTTTTCTCCTGCTTCCGTGCCATAAATTCCAAGCCTTTTACACCGTACAACCCCATGAAAGCAACACTACTCCTTCTCTGCCTGGCGTGCAGCGCGCTGGCAGCTCCTCCAACCAAAAAACAGCCGGAGCCGGCCAAACCGCTGCCTCCGCTGGAAAAAGCCACCATTGCCATTGACGGCCACCCGGAAAGCGTGGCTGCGGACGCGGAGGGCAACATCTACTTCACCTGCATCGGCGCCAAACTGGCGCCCACGGAAAAGGACAAGGACGGCTACCTGGGCGTTATCCCGCACGGCTCCACGGAACCTAAAAAGATCACGGACGTGGACACCCTGGACGCTCCCAAGGGGCTCCTGTACCAGGACGGCTTCCTGTACTGCACGGATGTGGACATGGTCTACAAGATAGACGCCAAAACCGGCACCATTGAGGGGTATGTGGACCTGTCCCCCTCCCGCATGAAATTCCTCAACGACCTGGCGTTCATCAACGGCAGGCTCATGGTCTCCTCCACGGATACCGACCAGATTTTCTACGTGGACACGAACACCAGTTCCTACGGGGAGCTGGTCACCAAGCAGCCCATCTACAAGCCGAACGGCCTGGCCTGGGACCCGGAAAGAAAAGTCATCTACCTCTGCGAATACGCCACGGATGAAAAAGGCAAGCCCAGCGGCCGCCTGCTCTCCATCAACCCCGTCTCCCGGGAAGTCACGGAACTCTCCAAGGAACGGGGGCAATACGACGGCCTGGTGTACCGTGACAACGCCCTTTACTACAGCGACTGGTCCAAGGACAAAAAACCGGAAGCCATCCGCAGGCTGGACCTGAAAACGGGGCGTTCCGCGCCGGCAGCCACCGGTCCCATTGAAGGCGCGGCGGACTTTATCCTGTATGACTCCATGATCGTGGTTCCGGGCATGGCGGAAAAGAAAATCCACATTTCCTGCGATCCCGCGCTGGCGGCCTTTTTCAATTTACGGCTTGAAGTACACGTGGGGATGCGCTTAGTTAATGGGGATATGAGCAAGATTTCAGACCAAATCATGGAAGGGATGAAAACCGCCATGAGAGCAAAAGACTCCGTCACCCTCAACACGCTGCGCGCCCTCAAGACGGCTCTGACGAACACGGCCATCGCCAAGGGAGGCCTGGGAACCCAGTTGGAGGAAGCGGAAGAACTGGCCGTGGTCCGCAAGCAAATCAAGCAGCGCGAAGACTCTACGGAACAATTCCGCTCCGCCGGACGCCCGGAACTGGCCGACAAGGAAGAAGCGGAAATCGCCGTCCTCAAGCAATTCATGCCTGCTGAACTCACCGCAGAGGAAACGGAGGCCATGCTGGAAGCCGTCCTGAAGGAAACGGGAGCCTCCACCAAAAAAGACATGGGACAGGTCATGAAACTCATGCAGGAACGCACCGCCGGCAGGGTCAACGGCAAGGAACTGGCCCGCATGGTGTCAGCCAGACTATCATGAAATGCTGTGCCGCCATCATTGTAGCGGCCGGGTCCTCCCGGCGCGCCGGATTTGACAAGCTGCTGGCCCCCCTGCACGGCGTCAAGGTGCTGGAACGCAGCATCCGGGCCTTTGCCAACTGCCGGGAAATCACGGAAATCGTGGTCGTCTGCCCGGAAGAGCGCTTCCGCGCCATTGATGCTGCGGACCTGGAGACGGAAATACCCGTCACCCGCGTGGACGGAGGAGCGGAACGGCATGAATCCGTTCAGAACGGCCTGGCAGCCCTTCTCTACACGCCGGAACTTGTGGCCGTGCACGACGGAGCGCGCCCCCTTATCACGGTAGAGCAAATCTCCCGCTGCATCCAGACTGCCAGGGAATGCGGAGCGGCCGCTTCCGCGCATCCCGTGACGGACACCTTGAAGCGCGCGGACGAAGAACGCTTCACCCTGCCGGAGCAGGTGGACCGGGACGGCCTGTGGTGCATGGAAACCCCGCAGGTCTTCCAATACCCGCTCCTGCTGGATGCGTATGTGGAAGTCACGGAACGGAACATGCAGGTGACGGATGAAGTAACCGCCCTGCAGCTCATCGGCCATCCCACGCGGCTGGTGCACAACCATGAGCCAAATCCCAAAATCACCTGGCCGGAAGATGTCTCCCGGGCTGAAACGCTGTTGGAACTCAAACACCTCCGCAAAGACTCATGACCGGCCTTCTGTGTACAGAACCCCGCGCCGTCCTCATTCTGGGAACGGGCTACCTGGGAAAAGCGCTGGCGGAGAGCCTGCGGAAAGCCGGTCACACGGCCCTTACGGCGGACATTGACGCACAGAAAGCCATTTATGAAGCGGACGTCACGGAGAGAGCCTCCATGCACAGCCTGGCCGCCCGCATCCCCTCCCCCCACATCATCGTCATGTGCGCCAGCACGCGGGGAGGCTCAGAGGAAGCCTACCGCAGCCTCTACATCCGCGGAACGCAGAACACGCTGGAAGCCTTCCCCGGAACGCCGGTCATCTTCTGCTCCAGCACCTCCGTCTATGGCATCACGGACGGACGCTGGATCACAGAGGAACATAACGTCTACCCCGCCTCCGGAAAAAGCGGCCTCCTCATTCAGGCGGAACAGGCGGTTCTGGCCGCGGGAGGCACCGTCGTCCGGCTGGGAGCTCTCTACGGGCCGGACCGCTGCGTGCTCGTCTCCCAATACTGCAAGAAGGGCGCGGCCCTCCCCGGAAACATGGACAGGTGGATCAACTACATCCACCGGGATGACGCCGTGGCCGCCCTGCACCTGCTCTGCACGCTCCGGGAACCGCCCACCGGCATCTACAACCTGACGGACCGCACCCCCATGCAGCTGGGAGAAATTTACTCCTACCTCTCCGGACTGCTGGGCATGCCCGCGCCACAGCCCGAACCGCTCCAGGCGGAAGCGCGCCGCGGCTTTTCCAGCCAGAGAATCTCCTGCTCCCGCCTTCTGGCCCTGGGCTGGGAGCCGCTCTACCCAAGCTTTGCGGACGGCGTGCACAACGTGCTGGAAGCGCTGGAAGCGGGGGGAGAATAAACTCCCGCCGCCGCTTCTT
>OHKL01000799.1_pt1 | contig 14652 bp, 16 predicted proteins | sample 1568721 | NCBI WGS metagenome assembly OHKL01 (sample SAMEA3879543, study PRJEB24766) | human gut metagenome | biome: human-associated habitat; feature: feces | place: USA | collected 1985/1987 | reverse complement strand
CTTATCCCCTGGGACACGATCATTGCATGTACCAATGAACGTTATGCTTCCGCCGCGGGGAATATTGCGGAGGAAGAAGGAGAATTTGGGATTGGCGTGGACGTGGCGCGCATGTCGGACCTGCACTGTTACATTGCGCTCAAGCCCTGGCACGACCGCTTTATCGTCCGCTTGGTGTACTATCACAAAGACCATTCCTGGAAAAGCCGGGACAAAAAACTCGACGAGATGACCGGAACGGAGGGCGTGAAGCTGGTAGTCATCGACCAGACAAGTATAGGCGACAAGTATGTTATGGACGCCAAGGAACGGAAGAACGGGCACAAAGTGCGCGGCGTCATTTTCAATAATGCTACAAAGGAAGAACTAGCATCCAATCTGGCGCGGGCTATGGAAGCCGGAAAAATCATCATCCCCAACCACGACCTCCTGCGAGCTCATATTGCCGCTATTGAAAAAGGCTACACCAAGACGGGACTGGTCTGTTACAACGCGGACCGGACCGACAGCGGCCACGCCGACCTCTTCTGGGCCCTGGCTCTCGCCTATCATTCCCTGACAATGAAAGCGCAAGAAGGCACCTGGACACGTGAAACGGTGGACGGCGTCATCATGGGCCGTGGCCGGGGTAAATACCACCACAAGAGAAGAACTTTAAACCGTAAATAAACATGACCATCACCCTCAAAAAGAATATTGCCTCCGCGGCGCACCGCGGACCCTCTAGCGCGAGCTTGCCACCCGCAGCCGGGTCAATGACCGTCAAGCAGATTTTAGCGGCTAAAAACGCCCGTCAGGCATCCGACCTACAACGCATCCTCATACCCCCTGCGCGTCCGCGCTGGATGATGCCGGACCTAGCCTGGGTAACTCCGGATTACATTGCCCGCGTACTTGACGCATCCCTGAACGGAGATTGCCCTGAAGAAGAACATGCCCTGTATGACCTCATGTGCCGGACCTGGCCGCGGTTGGTGAAGAATGTAACCGAACTGAAAAATGCGGTGTGCGGCCTGCAGTGGAATGTCCAGGATGAGGAAGGACGGGAAGAGATGAAACATCTGGCCGAACGTACCAGGGACGGGATGAAAGGTAACTACCGCGAGAACGGCCAAGGTTGGCGTGGGACAGTCAACGGACTGCTTGACGGCTGGTTCTGCGGGGTCACAGTATGGGAAATTGACTGGGAAGTTCGTGGCTGTGTCCACATGCCGCAAGCGTGGCTTCCTCGCCAAACGCGGAAAGTCCATCCCCGCTGGTATGGATGGGACGTGGAAAGCGGATTGTTCGGAATGCGGTCCCCTGGGTCTGATACCCTAGGGGATTTCCTCCCGAGCAAATTCTTAGTGGCTGTCAATAACGTCTCTTTCGGCCATCCGTCCGGCGGGGCATTGTTGCGCTCTCTTGCTTGGTATTGGTGCGCGGCCAATTTTAGCGCGGACTGGCTGCTAAATTTCGCTCAAATTTTTGGGCAACCGATCCGCTGGGCTACTTATGACAAGAGTGACCCGGAGTTAAAGGATATTATGGAGTCCATGCTTGAAAACATGGGTGCCGCCGCTTGGGCTGCCGCACCTACTGGCAGCACTCTTGAACTCAAGGAGCCGTCCAACAAGGGCAGCGATAACCCGCAAAACCAGATGATTGATATGGCGGATACCGCCTGCGACCTGCTGATATTGGGGCAGACCTTGACCTCCTCGCCGGGCGAAGCCGGGAGCCGTGCCTTGGGAGAAGTCCACTACAATGTCCGGAGCGACATCATTGACGCCGCCGCGGACTGGGTCGCGGAAGTCATGAATGAACAGTTATTGACTGCCGTTTTCGATTTTAACGGACCAGCTGGAAATGAAGATTCGTCTTTGCCTTATTTCGCCCCCACTAGTAAGGAAGTCAAAGACCGCAATGCCGCCGTGGACCGTATCGGCAAAATACTCGACAAGGGGATACCCTTGTCCAAGAGCTACGTCTACGAGACAATTGAAGCTCCTATGCCCGGTGATGATGAAGAATTGTTTGAAAGCCAGGGAGACGACAAAGTATATCCCAAAGCCCTGGCGTTAACGTCCATGGTCAGCAACGGCCTCCCCGTGTCCCAGGCATGGGCCTACAGCTATATGGGCTTCCCAGCCCCCGCGGCAGGGGAAGCCGTTATCACGCCTCCCGCCTCCGGGATTGGCAATCCGGCCCTGATGGCAAAAGCCCTGGATGGCATGCCCTCCGCGGCCAGGGAATACTATCTGGGGGAACTCAACAAAGCGGCTGCCTCTCTATGACCAGGGACGACCAACTGGCAGCCTTGAACAAGTCCATCCTCCGGGACCTGCCGGACATCCTGGACGCCTGGCTGGGGGATGCCCGGCCAGGGTTGGAAAAACTGACCCGCGCCGCCTGTGACGACACCCTCACGGACGACGAATTCCGGCGCATGGTGGCCGACTACCTGGCATCCGGCAAGTTGCTCAAAAGCCTGCATCCTGCCGCCCTGGCGGAAGCCATGGAACACGCCATGGGCACGGCGGCAGTTATCGGCAAAACCTCCGTCCCCCGCGTATGAGCATTGACCTGAAATTGACTAGGGACACGGTGACGCCGGAACTGGAACGACTGGCCTCACGCCAGCCTGCCCTAAAAAAAATCATGGGGATTTCCATGAGGAACACGCTCATCAGCCATTTCCGGGCCAAGAACGCCAGGCCGAACCGGCTGGGGGGCACGCGGACCAATTTCTGGCTGGCTGTCGCTAATTCCTGCACGGCTCCCATGGTAGGAGGTAGCGGCATCATGGTCCGCATTAACCATCCCCATGTGGCTATCCACATTTACGGGGGGAACATTACCCCCAAGAAAGCCAAAATGTTGGCTATCCCGGTCACAGCAGAAGCCCACGGAAAAAGTCCCCGCGTCATTAAAGACCTACGGTCTGTCTGGTCCGGAGGCCGCCCGGTGGGGTTGGCTCTCGGACAAAAAATGTACTATGTATTCAAGCGAGGGCAACGCATCCCCAAAGACCCGCGGGCTTTGCCTCCCGACGACAAAGTACTGAAGGCAGTCAACAGTGCCGCCCGCATCTTTCTTCGCCGCCAGGGACGCCCCTGATTACCATTCAGGCCTCGGTGTCCAAGCTGACCCTCCGTCTGTGGCATAGTCAGGGCATGATGTTTTACGCCAACTTCTCCGCGTCCGGCCTGACGGATGACGATACGGACGACATTCAGTGGATGCCCCCCGGCGTCCAGACGGTTTCCCCACACACTCCGGAGGGCAAGGTCGTAACCGTGACCATCCTGGTTGACGAGGCCGCGGCAGCACGCGTGGAAGAATGCCGCGCCAGGTACCAGGCTGAATTTGACGCCGGGACGGGAGATGCACCTTATATTGATTTCCTGCATGCCGATGGCGAGGCATCCGCCTGGGTTAACCGCGTGTACTGGGGAGGGGATGACCCCAAGACGGGAGGCATCCGCCTGGTAGTCTCCTGGACCGATGAGGGGCGGGCCAAGAAGGGCAAGTCCCTCAAGCGTTTTTCTCCTTCTTTCGACCTCTCCGAGCCGGACGGCGACGGCATTTGCACCGTGACAGGTACTTCCGCCAACATGGGCGGTTTGGTCAACCGGGCCGCATTCAGAGCCATTCAATCCCTTTCTGCCTCCGCCCCTGCGGGCGGTGGTCCTGAAAACACAAAAACAGAAACGACAACCATGACCGACGAAGAAATCAAAGCTTTACAGGACGAAAACGCCACCCTGAAAAAGCAACTGGAAGAAACGCAGAAGATTGTTTCCGACATGCAGGCCAAGGCCGCGGAAGATTCCGTGGAAGCCGCCTGCGCGGAGGGGAAAATCTCGCCTGATATGAAAGCATCCTGGAAGGAAACCCTCCTGAAAAATCCGGATGCAAAAAAACTGCTGGCCTCCCTGCCTGTCAATCCTGTGTTCCAGGCGGCTTACAAGCCGGAGGACAACAAGGACGGCAATCCCCAGGGGCAAGCCCTGCTGGCCTCTTATGATGCCATTAAAGACCCTGCTGCACGAACAGCGTTTTTCGCGAAGCACCGGAAAGAATTGCTTTCTTCGAAGCACTAACAGCCCTGAAAATTCACTCACACACTATATATAATAGCTATGTCTACTACTATTGATATTAAACTGAACGATGACATCATCGTTACTGACGGCCTGGAAGCGTTCAAAGAATCCCTTGCGGCTCTCAACATGTTTTCCCGGAATTACTCCAAGGACGCGGCCAATCGCGGTGACACGTTGAAGGTGCCCTTGATTGGGTCTATTGAAGCGTCCGACAAAGAAAACGACTATGAAACCGACACGGGGACACTTGGGGCGGTATCGGTCTCGCTGGATGGCTATGCCAAAGCCACAGTTGGCTTGACGGACCGACAATTCCTGGAAAGCTCTGCTGCCGACCTGAAAATATGGGCCGGACAAATGGGGAATGCTGTGGCAGCCAAGGTCATCACGGATACGTTCGCGAAAATGACCAAAGCCAATTATCCCACGACATTAACGCCTCCTTTGCGGGAATGTCGGTTGCCGACCTGCTCGTGCTGGCGCGGGAAAAGATGGGGACCCTGAAAGTGCCGAAGACCAACCGCACTTATTTCCCCTCTCCCTCCGCTTATACGGCCCTGTCTAAGGATTCTTCCGTTCAGGTTGCATCTGCGCTGGCTTACGGCGGCACGGAATACATTCGCGACGGGGTCATTCCCCGCCTGTTGGGTTTTGACCTTTTCGAATCTACTATTCTGCCGCCTTCGGCTGCTGCCCCTAACGGATTTGTGGTGCATCCTGCCGCCATGGCGGTTGCCACCCGTGCCGTGACTCCCAGCGAACCCAAAGCCTACCTCGAAACCAGAACGATCACGGACCCCGACACCGGAATTACCCTGTCCTATCGCCGCCATTACGCCGAGGGCAAGGGCAAGCACTTCTTGACCTTTGAATGTTTCTTCGGGTCTGCTGTCGGACTCAATGATGCTTTGATTCTGATGCCTGCTATCCCGGCTGGAGCATAAGAAAATTAACCCCGCATGAATTGCCCGGCGTGTCTGCCGATTTGCCAGCGCGCCGGGCCTATATCCTCCCATGAAAACACTCCTGACAGAATCCAACCTCCTGGCCTCCCTGACGGCCAGCCAGCTCGCCGACATCCGCAAGCAGGCCCCGGCAGGGGAAGACCCCGTGGCAGACAACATGCTCAGTGCGGCGGCCCTGGTGGATGGATATTGCCAGGGCCGCGAGGTTCCGGCCAATCTCATGACCAGATGGGCAAGGGATATCGCCGTGTTCGATCTGGTCAAGCTGCTGCACAAGACGACGGACGACCAGCGGACCGCCTATGATGCAGCACTTAAAGCCTTGCAGGAGGTTAGGGACGGCACGTTCCCTTTCCCCTCTTCCTGCGGCAAAAAATCCGGAGCCATTGCTTATGGCTCCAACCGTAAAATCATATGATTACAGACACACAATGGTTGCTCCGCGCCGTAACTGCGGAACTCGAACAAGCCGGAATCGCCCAATGCGTCACGGCTCCCAATGTCCTGACCTACGAGGCCGCCCTGGCGGACCTCAACCAATATCCGGCCAGCGTCATTTTCGTTCTTCCCGGTGCCCTCAACGTTTCCCACGATATTGAGGGAGGGATGCCCATCAAGGCGGACATTTCCCGCGAAGTGACCTTGTTCATCTCCGCCGCCGCTACTGGCGTTCCCGGCGGAGACATGGACACCGCCAACCACATGACTGACCGCGTGCTGCAGAAGCTCATGTGGAATTCCTTGGGTCAGGATGGCCTGGTCATCTGCAAGCCCCGAACCGCGGCCCCCCTGTCCATCGTCTGGGAAGACGCGCCGGGCCGGGCGGTCTGGACCATGACCGTGGAAGTCACGTCTTTTGAAACCGAATTCTAACCTCATACACTATATAATATATGGCTGAACAAAATTCCTACATCGTGCGCGGTAATGACATCTGCTTCGGGCTTGACGGCGTGACCGTCCCCTGGGGCGTTGTCACATCCGTCAAACGCAAGCCGTCCCGTTCCAGTGAAAAATTCGTTGGGGAATCCGGAAACACGGAATCCGTGGTCTACTGGGACCCGCAAGAGACCGTGACGCTGGATGTCATCCGCGGAGGCAAACAGGGTCAAAAAGCATCCTCCCTGCCTGTGCCCCAGATTGGGGACAAGGTAGAATTTGAAAGTAAAAACTATTACGTGGAAAATCTGGACGATTCCAGGGAGCGCACAGGCGCGCAGAAATACACGGTGGAACTGCTGCATCTGCCCTTCGTTAAGGACCCTGTCGAACCAGCCCAGGAACCAGCCCAGGCGGAGAATTCGGAAGAGACAGTCTAATTGCCGCCATGATTGCCGCCGTTGCCAATCTGTCCCTTGCCAGGGGGACTGCCTATGACGTCTCCCTCCTTATCCAGGACGCAGCAGGCGTTCCCCTGGACCTGTCCGCCGCCGACCTCGCCGCCACGCTCAAGACAGGGGAAACCGTAACCAGCCTGGATATGACCATTGCCGCTGATGGGGTCGTTCTGGTGCATATCCCCCCTCAAGGTCTGGGGATGTTGTCCTGGGAAGTCTGGTTGCAGGCTGCACCGGAAACGCCCAGGGAACGCATCCTATCCGGATTGGTGACGGTGGCGGAACGGATTGACCCTAGGGATGGCGGCAACCCGTCCACACACCGTATGATTGTGCGCCTTAGCGACGCCGTGACCGTGTCCGTTGACTCCGTTGATCTGGCGTGGTGGGCCTATGAGCAAGCAAGGTACATGGTTGAACAGGATTTGACCGGGCCACAAGGCCCCCAGGGGCCGAAGGGGGACGCCGGGGAACCGGGGAAAGACGGATTGACCGAAGAACAGCTTAATGCGCGGTATGGCAGACTGGGAGCAAGTAATACATGGTCTGGTGCTCAATCCTTCCTGGGGGGGGTTACGGCAACAGGCGAAACAACTACTCTTGGTAATGTCATCACGGCTAATATCTCTGTCCAGCGTATTGACGTTGCTGGTCCGGCGTCTTTTTCTTGGGGCGTCACTCTGGCGCAGTCTTTGACGGTGGAGGGGCTGGCAACCCTAAAGGGTGGTCTGGGGGTTGGCGGGTCCATTGTCTGCTATGATGATTATGGCATTCAAGCGTCGACAATAACCGGGTTGTACATTAGTCCGGACGAGAGCGGGGTGGAATTAGGTCATAGCGGTGGGTCAGGATTTTGCCGTATCAAATATAATACTGCGGACAAGTATGTAGATATTTTACTCCCTATTCCCGGCTCTGCTCTTCGCCTTCCACGGCTGGCTCCCATTGATATAGATGGGGCATGTGCGGCTAGTACTTTTCAATTTGGTCCTAATAGCATCGGTTTTGACCCGGACAATCCAACCAGGGCGACGACAAGTGGGACATGGAATTTTGGCGGGGCTACTTTTTCCGGAGGGGTGACGATGGAGCAATCGCTAAATGTGGAGGGCGATATTTTTTGCAAGAGGCTTGTTCTAAACGATGGGCTTCTAATATTGTCGTCCATGGGCAGTGAGGCTCGTGTGTATGCAAATTCTGGCAAAATGGTCATTAGCAAAGCTAACGGCGTTAGGAACATTTGTATTGAATTTAAAGATGGCATTCCCCTTTCGACGTCTATCACTAAGACAAATGCCGGAAGTCTTGGCCTTACTGACAAATCACTGCTTAACAGGGCAGAGGGAGATGCCCGCTGGGCTCAAGTCCGAACGGACTTGACAGAGGAACAATATGCCGCCCTCCCCGAAAAAGGCGCGACTACTTTTTATATCACGTCCGATACAGGGAAAGTCTATATCGGCACTAGAGCACTTAACTAATTTAACGCTACACTATCATGTTAATACACATTATTTATGACCGTTCCCAAACGGAAGGCACCGCATTTGACCCCCTGAAAGGCACCATCAGATTTTTAGGCCCCAAGCCTGACGGTTGGAGTTATGGTGATGAAATGCCCCTTGTGGAGTTGCCAGAAGAACAGGCCCCTATCTATTTAGCCCTTGCCGGAGCTATCCAGGGCAAGGGAGAAAACTGGGCTGCAACGCAGGTATGGGCACGCAAGGCTGGCCCGGACAAGGTGTCTCTCCAGGTGGAGGCCCGGCAGGACGGCACCGGGGCAATCCGCACTTTTACACCTGATGATGACCCCTCCCTGCTGATTGAGGACTCTGCCGCTGTGGCGTTCTTCAATCACTTCATGACGGTATGATTTGCCATCCAGGCCGCAGTGGACAAGCTGAGGCCTGTTTTGTGCCATAGTCAATGCATGTCTAAGACCTCTACCAATATTGCCGCGGCCACTGCCGCCTTGTTCCCGGATGTTGTTAAGGATGCTTTTGCTAAGAGGCAATCCCTGACCATGCGGGATTTGCTGCTCCTTGAATCTGCTGGCGTGAATTTTGTCGCACTTGGCGGCCAGCCCTCCGCTTACGAAATAACCGCGTTCATGTGGTTGTTCGCGGACCGTGACGCCTTTGCCGCTGCCCTTGATGCCGGGACGTTTAAAGAGGACTTGCACGTATGGGCGGATAGCATTTCCCCTTCCATGCTACCTGCTGCTGGGCGCAGGATTGCGGATGTCATTAAGGCGTCCTTTGCCCCAGCGGAGGACGGGGAAAAAAAGAAGAAGGCGACGGGCCGCAAACCGTGAATTGTTCGGGTGTGGGCTGGTGGCTGACCCTGGTGGATTTGCTCTGCTCCGAGTATGGATGGAGCCTTGACGCCGTCCTGGATATCGCCGTGGCCCGCGCCCTGTGTCTAAGGGCTGCCATTGCCCAGCGCAATGGCGCGGATTCCGGAGGCCTTTCCTTTTTAGAGCTTCAACTTCTGAAAAACCTATCGTGAGCAACGGCGTAGAATATAATCTCCGGCTGAACAACTCCGGTTTTAACGGACCTTTGACCGAGGCCCGGTCGTCTCTTGGCGGGTTTAAGACGTTCAGCGTCGGGTCCATGGCTGTTGTCGGCGCGGCTGTGGCCGGGGCCGCGCTGGCCGTCAAAGGGCTTCATGCCGCCTGGACGGAGGCCAAGGCTGCCGTTGGTGAAGCCGCGGACCGGGAGACGATGCAGACTGCATTCATCCCGCTTCTTGGTTCGGCCAAGGCCGCCAAGGATCGCATGATGGAACTGGCGGATTTTGCCGCACACACACCCTTCCAGTTACCGGAGATTGCCGCAGCCTCGCGCACCCTGGAAACCCTGACAGATGGCGCGCTGTCCACGGGCCAGGGGCTAACGATGGTTGGCGACGTAGCCTCCGGTACTAACACGCCCTTTGAAGAGCTCGCCGTGACCATTGGCCGCCTGTATTCCGGATTGGATTCAGGCCGTCCCGTAGGGGAAGCTATGCAGCGTCTCCAGGAGGTTGGAGCCATCACTCCGGAGGTTCGGACCAAGCTGGAGAAGCTCCAGGCGGAGGGCAAGAAGGGGTCGGAGGTTTGGAGGGTGGCCGCGGAGGATTTGGCCCGCTTTTCCGGAGGGATGGAATTGCAGTCTCAAACGTGGAACGGCAAGCTTTCAACCCTGGGAGACGCCTGGTCCGAGGTCCGTGCCCAATTTGGAGAACCCATCATGGACGCACTCAAGCCTCTGCTGGACGACGGTATCAGCACTATCGAAAATATGGCGGTCAAGGCTCGTGAAATAGGGGAAACTATTGCTTATGCCATGCGATTCATGATCGAAGCGTTCAAACAGGGTGAGGCTTGGAATCTCGCCAAGCTGGGCTTGACTCTCGCTTTTCAGGAGAGCGTGAATTTTTTATGGCGCACCCTGATGGGAGCTTTCCAAGCTATCCCTCAATTTCTCATCCAAGCCTTCAAGACTGGCGTCATGGTCTTTGACATTTTGACGGATGCTGCTTTTTGGGGCATGGTAGGTAACGCTTTTGTCGGCGTCATGCGGACAGCCGTCAATGGTATCCTGGCGTTATTGTCGGAGGGTATCGCCAACTTGATTGAGTACATCCCCGGCATGGGGAAGCAAGCCGCCTGGATGCACGGTCTTTCCCGCGAGTTTGAAAAGGACGCTGACCAGGGTGCCGCTCAGGCGGGAGGGGCCGCCAAGTCATTTATTGATTCCTACGGCGACCGCATTCTTGGACAGGTTGTTGATAACTTTTCCGCCTTACAACACGCCTTTTCCGAAGGTTTTTCCAGCGCGGCGGATGTCATGGACACCTCCGGCATTAAAGCCGAGATGGCATCTATCAGCGACCGCATCACGGGAGCACTTGAAAAACAGGATGCGGCACGGACTGCCAAAGAAAAGGAAGATGCCGCCAAGGGTAAACCCCAGCGTCAAAAAACCGTAGATGATACCCCCAAAATTAAAGTCAGTTGGGAAACCGTGCTGGCTGGGTCTCTCGCCAAAGTTGGCGGTGGTGGATATGGCCGGATGATGCTCTCTGCTGAAAACGTGCCGCAAAAGCAACTCGCCGAGCAGAAAAAGACCAACGAACTACTCGACAAGCTGCTGCAGAAACAGGGCGGTGCCCTAGCTGTTTTAGGTTAATATGAACAATGACATTTTAGGTATCCCGTCAGGCGTGCTGACATGGTGGAAGCCGTCCCAATACAATGAGACTTATGACACCCAATCTCTCAAGGAGTATTTTAAGTGTCCTAAGGGTGAGGCTCGTTCATTAGTTCCACGCATCCATTCCATCAAGCAAGGATTACCCCTGACAGACATCAGCATCGAAACCCACGAAAGCAACAAGATTGATTTTGTTACTTTGACTTATTCAGCCACGCGGGAAGAGCCGCCTGACCCGGACAATCCGGATAATCCTGATGACCCCACTTTTGAATTTGACGGCCGGGAAAGTGAAATCACCGTGGCCCTGGTCGACGAACCGATCACGCAATGCAAACTTTACAAGGGGGAAGTGGATGCCCTGGACAACACCACCCTGAAAGACCTGTGCGCCCTGATGGGAGGTCAGTTGTCTGATGAAAAAGGCGTCAGCTTGACAGATAAGCTTAACGGCAAAGTGCCTCCCTCCCTACTTTCTAAAATTTTGCGCGGGCAGACCCACTACAAGGCTGCCTATACCCAGTGTCGTCTGACCATCCCCAGCAAGGTGGATATTTCCGATTCCGGGAAAATTAGTTCCCGTGCTGGATTGCCCAACTTGCCGGAGGGTCAGGTCTGGCTTTGCGCGGGTGGGGGTGTTACTCGCCGCAACGGCAAGACGGTCACGCAAATTACCTACATTGGCGGCAATTGGGATTCAGAAATCTACGGAAAATAGCCTTATGTATCAACTCCCCCACAAGGTTAAGGGCACTGTTCTGACGGCGGCCAATTGGAATAACAGTGTCGATGCCATCCAGGACGCGCTAAACAGGTCGTCCGATTTTCAGACGATGCTTCCTTCTGTCCCTAATTCTGGACGCTGGACAGGCGGGCGGTATGCAGACAACAAGGGCGGCTTTTCCTTACGCTCCATGACCAAGGAGGGGCAAACCTGGACGGCCTATTTCAATCCTGGTAGGATTCTGGAGGTCCACGCGGGTGGTACACGGATCATCATTCCCAGGATAAACAGCGTCAAGATGGACGTTGTCCCTTATCCTTCCTTAAAAGCTGAAAAAAACAAAAAGGTCTATCTTGATTTGGTGTGGGGAGACAGTAGCCACGACTGTATCACATCCGCCACTATTTCCACGAGAGATTCACAGCCCGGAGGACGGTTTGTGCGGTTGGTCTTGGGTAAGTTCGTTGGTGCCAATTCCGGGTCTGGGGCGTCTATTGATGACATCACGTATGAGTCTTACTTGACCGGGTGCATTACTTACGCCAATGGCTCCCGTAACGAGGGGTGGCGTGTGCTGGCCGTGGCTAATAAGGACGGTGGCCCGTCCGCCGCATACTTGCGGCGCGGCAACATTTATGCGTTCGGCAAGCTTGTTTCGGAGGCCTCGGCAAATTGGGAAATTGCTCCTGCCAAGGAGGGGGACATCTGGCTCAATGTCAAATGTGATGGGGACGGTAATTATAAAAGTTTTTCCTTGGCAACTTCCAAGGGCGAGGAAACCCCGCTTAGAGCGGACGGCTTGGACAAGGACGGGGAAAAACAAAAAAGCGTTTCCTATAGCTTCAAGTTGGCGACGATCAGCACGTGCGCGGAGCCTTTCCAGGATGACGGCAACCCCGCCTCGTTCGTCAATGTGCGCCAGTTCATCCTGGGTTCCGTGTTCTGTGAGCTTGCCAAGAGCGACGTGCAGGAGGCCAAGCCGGAAGACGGCAACGAAGGATTCCGCGTCAAAGTCGAAAAAGACGACACTGGCAAAATTACGGCGGTAAAAGTCCGGCCCGGCCACGTTTACTTCCAGGGGCGTTTCTGCACGTCCGCATTGGAGGGAGACGCTGACGGCTGGGTTACTCATTCCGCCACTTCCGGGGCCGTTTGGCTTGTCGTGCAATTTGACGTGTGGGGCGTTTTCGAGGGTGCGTGGCTGGCCCCGGAACAACCGAGCACGGCCACACTGACGCCGTTTATCCTGTCCACGGAGGCAACGGGCATCCGCGGGCAATACGCCTTTCATCTGGCTGATGTGGCGGCTGACGGTTCCGTTAAGCAGTATGCGCTGGGGGCCGTCTACTGCATTTTTGACGCCGCCACGTTTTTCGCTCCTGGCCCCGCCGAGTAAGATTTATGACTACTATATATATACCTACCTATGCGGGCAACGGCCCGGAGGCCGTGGAGTGTGTAGCGTGTGCCAGTCGGACGTTCCCGGAGGCGCGCGTCATTGTCGCTGATGATTCCAACTCACCCATGCCGGAGCAGTACCGGGACGCCTGTTCTTATGGTGCGGACATTGTCACGACGGATTTTGACCGCGGGCGCAACCTCAACGGCCCGGAGGCCGTCAGGGGGATTCTTGCGCTTTTGTCCAATGAGGCGGCGGATGATGATATTGTCCTCAAGGTTGACCCGGATACGGCCCTTATTGGCCGCTCCTGGCTTCAGCCCATGCTGACCAATCCGGAGATTCCTTTTTCCGCATGCGGGGACGAGCGGCAAGCCGCCTACGGTTGTTGCTACGCCCTCCGGGGCCATATCGCCAGGGAGCTTTCCGCCATCATGCAGGACGCCCCGCTTTCTCCTATTTGTCCGGAGGATATTACGATAGGCCGCTACATCCTGGACCACTACGACGGTAGCAAGATGTACTACCCGTGGACGCCGGAGCGGTGGGACGGCCTGTTTACCGCATGGCGGTGGGGATGCGGGGGCAAGGCCCAAGCAACCACCTACGCCCGACGCTATGACGTGGTCACGACGGGCAACCCCTGTTATTCCCCGTTTCCTTCCCTTGCCCGCGCGACGGTCATGTCCAACCTCCGCCGGGCCGCCGCGGACCTTCCGCCAACCCTTCGCCGCTACTGATTCATGACTTCCTTTCACGATCCTTCCTCCGCGGTTCTTGCCGGGTGCAGGGACATTCCCCAGGCCCCCGGCCCGGAAAAGGGCGTCCTGGCCTTGCTGGTCATGGACCCGGCGACTTACATGCCCCAGGCCGTCACGTTCGGCGTGACGGAGGATTTTTTCTACATCCCGGCCCACCAGTTACTGTGGCGGTTGTTCCTCGCCCGGTACAACGCCAATTTGCCCCTGGATATTATTTCCATAACGCAAGCTCTTGCGGACATGCGCCAGTTGGACGCCGTGGGGGGGAGCGCAGGCTTGGCGGACATTTACACGTTCACCACCACCGGGGCCTATTTTGAGCATTATCTCCGCGCCCTGCGCGATAAGTCCCTCTTGCGGTCCATTATTGACGCTTCCACCAAGTCCATGACGCAGGCCTTCGACAATCCGGAGGACGTGGCGGCCCTCCTGGATGCCGTGGAGACTCATATCTTTCAAATCCGGGAGCGGGCCAAGAATCACGCGGACGGCCAAAGTCTGGCTTCCATCGTCAAGGAGGCCGTCACCAACTTTGAACAGTTCATTGCCAGCAAGGGGCAGATTCAGGGGCTTTCCACTGGGTTTGACCAACTGGACCGCAAGAGCAACGGCCTCAAGCCTGGGGACATGTTCGTCATTGCGGCCCGGCCTTCCATGGGGAAGACTTCTTTTCTTCTTAATATCGTAGAGCATATCGCCCTGAACAAGAAGAAGCCAACCTTGCTTTTCTCGTGCGAAATGCCCGCCGTGCAGATTGCGGAGCGTCTTCTTTTCGCCCGTTCCGGCGTCCGCCGCGGGGAGATTGTCCGGCGCGGTACTCTCACCCAGTTGGAAATGCAGCATTTCAAGCGGGCCGTATCGGACCTTGGGGCGGCCCAGCTGGTCATTGACGATACAGCGGCCATTTCCATCAACGAGCTACGGGCCAAGGCCCGCCGCGTCATGCGGGACCTGGGGGGCCTTGCCGCGATTGGCGTAGACTACTTGCAACTGATGCGGTCCACGTCTAAGCAAGCCGCCAACAGCCGGGAACGCGAAGTCGCGGAAATCTCCGCGGGACTGAAAGCCCTGGCGAAGGAACTCAAGGTTCCGGTCATCGTCCTGGCCCAGCTTAACCGGGGACCGGAAACGCGCACCGGAAATAGCGTGGGGATTCCCCGCATGTCTGACCTGCGCGAG
>OHKL01000786.1_pt1 | contig 14895 bp, 10 predicted proteins | sample 1568721 | NCBI WGS metagenome assembly OHKL01 (sample SAMEA3879543, study PRJEB24766) | human gut metagenome | biome: human-associated habitat; feature: feces | place: USA | collected 1985/1987 | reverse complement strand
CTTATATATGTATGGGTTGTGCAGCAAGTGTGACCGGGCCAATAAACGGAAGAAAAAGAATAATAACCATAAAAAAGAAAAATGAAAGTAGACGTATTATTAGGATTACAATGGGGCGACGAAGGCAAAGGCAAAGTCGTTGATGTGTTAACTCCGAGATACGATGTCGTAGCTCGTTTCCAGGGCGGACCGAATGCCGGACATACACTCGAGTTCGAAGGGCAGAAGTATGTGCTCCGTTCTATTCCCTCGGGAATTTTCCAAGGTGACAAGGTGAATATCATTGGTAATGGCGTGGTGCTTGATCCGGCTCTCTTCAAGGCAGAGGCTGAAGCATTGGAAGCATCCGGTCATAACCTGAAAGCGCGCTTGCATATTTCTAAGAAAGCGCATCTCATCTTGCCGACCCACCGCATATTGGACGCCGCTTACGAAGCTGCGAAAGGTGATGCTAAAGTAGGCACGACGGGTAAAGGTATCGGTCCGACTTATACCGATAAGATTAGTCGTAACGGTCTGCGTGTAGGTGATATCCTGCATAACTTCGAACAGAAATATGCTGAAGCCAAAGCTCGTCATGAGCAAATTCTGAAAGGTTTGAATTATGAGTATGACCTGACAGAGATTGAAAAGGCCTGGATGGAGGGTATTGAGTACCTGAAGCAATTCCCGTTGGTAGACAGCGAGCATGAGATTAATAACCTGCTGAACGATAATAAGTCAGTACTTTGTGAAGGTGCTCAGGGCACGATGTTGGATATCGACTTTGGTTCATATCCGTTTGTTACTTCTTCCAATACTATTTGTGCAGGTGCATGTACCGGTTTGGGTGTGGCTCCTAATAAGATTGGTGAAGTCTATGGTATCTTCAAAGCATATTGTACACGTGTAGGTGCAGGTCCGTTCCCTACGGAGCTGTTTGATAAGACAGGTGACCAGATTTGTACACTGGGACATGAGTTTGGTTCGGTAACAGGTCGTAAACGTCGTTGCGGTTGGATTGACTTGGTGGCGTTGAAGTATGCCATTATGGTAGACGGTGTTACCAAATTGATCATGATGAAGAGCGATGTACTCGATTCATTCGAAACAATCAAAGCCTGTGTAGCTTATAAAGTAAACGGTGAAGAAATTGATTATTTCCCGTATGACATCAGCGAAGGTCTTGAGCCGGTTTATGTTGAGTTGCCCGGTTGGGAAACTGACATGACAAGAATGCAGAGCGAAGATGAATTCCCAGAAGAATTCAATGCTTACCTGACATTCCTGGAAGAACAACTTGGTGTGCCCATCAAGATTGTTTCCGTAGGTCCTGACCGTGGACAGACGATTGAACGTTATACAGAAGAGTAAGTCTAACTATATTATAATGAGATTACATCAGATATACATGCTGATGTAATCTCATTTTTTATTAACCCATCCGTATACTTTATGATGAAAACACACCTTCTTTTATACCTTTTGTTTGCAGCATCCTTTTTGCCTGCAAAGGCGCAGACTTATCAACCGTCTGCCGAGAACCTGAAAGCCCGTCAGGAGTTTCAAGACAATAAGTTTGGAATATTCCTGCACTGGGGACTATACTGTATGTTGGCTACCGGTGAGTGGACGATGACCAATAAAGATTTGAACTATAAAGAATATGCCAAACTTGCCGGAGGTTTCTATCCTTCCAAGTTTAGTGCGGCTGAATGGGTAAGTGCCATTAAGGCATCGGGAGCCAAATATATCTGCTTTACAAGTCGCCACCATGAAGGGTTCTCTATGTTTCATACCAAGTATTCCGCTTATAATATTGTAGATGCAACCCCTTTCAAGCGCGATGTAGTAAAAGAATTGGCAGACGAATGTCATAAACAAGGTATTCGGCTTCATTTCTATTACTCCCATATCGACTGGTATCGTGAAGACGCACCTTGGGGACGTACAGGGCGTGGAACCGGAAGGCCTAATCCGAAAGGAGACTGGAAAAGCTATTATACTTTTATGAATAACCAGTTGACGGAGTTGTTGACGAACTACGGTCCGATAGGTGCTATCTGGTTCGATGGCTGGTGGGACCAGGATGCTAATCCGGATTTTGACTGGCAGCTGCCGGAACAATATGCGCTGATACATCGCCTGCAACCTGCTTGTCTGGTAGGGAACAACCATCATCAGGTACCTTTCCCAGGGGAAGATATACAAATCTTCGAGCGTGATCTGCCGGGGGAAAACAGTGCCGGACTATCTGGGCAAGATGTCAGTCACCTGCCTCTGGAAACTTGTGAAACCATGAACGGGATGTGGGGATATAAGATTACCGATCAAGATTATAAGTCAACGAAAACATTGATACATTATCTGGTGAAGGCTGCCGGAAAGAATGCAAATCTTCTGATGAATATCGGCCCTCAGCCGGACGGGTGTCTGCCAGAAGTGGCAGTTCAGAGGCTGAAGGAAGTGGGAGAGTGGATGAAAGTGTATGGCGAAACGATTTATGGCACTCGTGGCGGTATTATTCCTCCACATGATTGGGGAGTGACAACACAAAAAGGAAACCGACTTTTTGTTCACATCTTGAATTTGAAGGATAATGCGCTTTATCTTCCATTGGATGGAAAAATGGTGAAGAAGGGTTTTCTGTTTAAAGATCAATCCCCGATACGAATTACCCGTACCGGACAGGGAGTGGTGTTGCAATTACCAGAAGTTCCCGCAGATACGGATTACGTGATAGAGTTACAACTTGTTGGGCAATAGTCGGTTTTCGCTAATTCTTCCTAAAATATAAGGGAAACTGTAGTAAAGCTCACGGTTTCCCTTTATTTTTGGCAAACAATTTGTATTATATATAACAAACGACACATTTTTAATTACTAAAAACAGAAAAAGATTATGGAAGGAATGATAGGAATACAATGGATTATCTTTATTGGTATAGCTGTAGTTAGCTGGCTGGTGCAAATGAACTTGCAGAACAAGTTCAAGAAGTACTCCAAGATCCCTACCGGTAATGGAATGACGGGCCGTGATGTTGCCCTTCAGATGTTACATGACAATGGAATTTATGATGTTCAGGTGACACATACGCCGGGACAACTGACAGACCACTATAACCCTGCCAATAAGACAGTAAACCTGAGTGAAGGTGTATATGAAAGTAACAGTATCATGGCTGCTGCCGTTGCCGCTCACGAGTGTGGACATGCAGTGCAACACGCACGGGCTTATGCTCCGCTGACTATGCGTAGCAAGTTGGTGCCGGTGGTATCGTTTGCTTCACAGTGGATGACCTGGTTGTTGCTGGGTGGTATCTTGCTATTGAACACGTTCCCGCAGTTATTGCTGGCAGGTATTATCCTGTTTGCTATGACCACACTGTTCAGTTTCGTCACTTTGCCGGTGGAAATAGACGCAAGTAAGCGTGCATTGGTATGGTTGAGCCGTTCGGGCATTACGAACTCTTACAATCATAAGCAAGCCGAAGATGCACTTCGTTCCGCTGCTTATACCTATGTGGTGGCTGCATTGGGTTCATTGGCAACGCTGATTTACTACATTATGATATTTATGGGACGCAGAGACTAAATTTTGTTTCTCACCACAGAGTAAAAGAGGAGTCCCACAGAGTTTAATCAATTTGAAATTAAACTCTGTGGGACTCCTCTTTTACTCTGTGGTGAAATCTTATTCCGTCAATTGGAACTTACGACTGACTTTCATCAGGTTGATTGTATAAGTGACAACGTTTTGGGCTTCCTGTATCATTGTCAGATAAACCATGCTGACTTTGATGCTGCCGGCTTGGCTTTGAATGCGCTGTAACTCTTCACGCTTCAGGTGCGATAATTGTCCGTTCAGATCATTTGCTTTCCGGAGTTCATTCTCAAACTCATCATAATCATTGTTTTCCATCTTGTGGCGGCAAACTTGTAATAAGTAGATAATATCTTCCGTAACGTCAGAGAACTCACCTTTCTGAATGGTATCCAATGGCTTGAAGTTATTGTCGATATGTTCGAGACAAGGTTCACAGAGACGTCCGATGCTGTATACCAGTTCGCTGGCGAAATCATTGCCTTGATAGTAGTAAAGACCTTTTTCCAATACCGTATTGTTGTCCAGGCGACACATGGCGAGGGTGCCGGTACGTTTCATCTGCTTAATGAGTTGTTTTTCAAATTTCACAGAACCCATGGAACGACGTAATCCGCGAAGGTTTTCGTGCAGGAATGCCGTTACGGTACGTTCTAAGTTTTCTTCGGTAAATGCCAGTACCTTCACTAACTCTTCACGGGTATGTTTACGCAGCAGTTCCAGAATTTCTGCATTGTTGCTACTCTGCATCAGCTGTTTGATGGTTTCATTCCCTTTTTCTTTAGCTTTGCGTTTCTTGTACATCACCTGGCTACGAATCAGTGAGAATATTGCCAAGCCAATCAGCGCGATGATGGCAAATGTACCACCGAAGTGGATTATCATGGCAACGAAGAAACAGATGGTAAATGCGGCACCGGCTGTAATAAACCAGCCACCAATCACACTAAGTACACCTGTGATACGGAATACGGCAGAGTCACGTCCCCAGGCACGGTCGGCGAGGGAAGTACCCATGGCAACCATGAAAGTCACATAAGTGGTGGAAAGAGGTAATTTTAATGAAGTACCCAATGCAATGAGCAGACCTGCCAATACCAAGTTTACTGAAGCGCGAACCAGATCGAATGCAGCACCATCGGCAAGGATGGCCTCGTCTTTGCGGAAGCGGGTGTCGAGCCAACTCTTCATACCTTCGGGCATCACTTTAGAAATATTATTGGACATTGTCATACTTAAACGTACCAGTGTGCGGGCAATCGGCGTGCTTCCGAAGTTCTCTTCTCCTTCATCCTGGCGGGCAAGGTCGACGGAAGTCTTGATTACATTATGTGCTTTTTTAGAAGTGCAGAGAGCGTATACCATGATGATACCTGCTCCGAAAAGAAAATACCAGGGTGTTTTGGCGGGACCGAGAAGTGAGGACATCAGGAAACCGTCCGGTGAACTGCCTGCTCCATTAGTGGTAAAGTCGATGAAAGAAGAATATCCGGCTAAAGGTACACCTATGAAGTTTACAAGGTCATTGCCAGCAAAGGCGAGAGCCAGAGCGAAAGTACCCAGCAAAACCACTACTTTGAATACATTGATTTTGAGCCAGTGCAGTACTTGCATGAGTATCGTGAAAAATATAAAACAGAAACCGATCAGCATAACTGTGTTGTCCTGTATCCATTGTTTGTTGTCGGGGGTCATGAATGAGCTGTCCTTCAAACCTTTTATCAGCATGAAATAGATGATGGACGTAACGGCGATACCTCCGAATATCCCGATGCTGTATTTCATTTTCTTCTTGTAGTTGAAAGTGAACACCACGCGTGCCAGCCATTGTACCAGCATACCGAAGAAGAAGGCGATAGCGACAGAAACGAAAATTGCCATAATGACGGATAGTGCTTTGTCTGTATTGATGAGATCGCCAAGTCCCAGCGTATCACTGCCTTGCACCTTGATCAGTGCCAATGCGAATGTACCTCCGAGTAACTCGAATACCATGGATACGGTAGTGGAGGTCGGCATACCCATTGTGTTGAAGACGTCCAGCAGCACAACGTCCGTCAGCATTACGGCAAGTAGGATGCACATGATTTCGGCAAAGTAGAAATGCTGTGGTTGATAGATACCGTGCCGGGCGATGTCCATCATTCCATTGGACAACGCTGCACCGATGAATACGCCCAAACCGGCGATAAACAGTACGGTTTTGAAAGAAGCAGCCTTTGCTCCGACTGACGATTGAAGAAAATTGACTGCATCATTACTGACGCCCACAATGAGGTCGAACACCGCAAGGACGAACAGGAAGATGACAATGCATAGATAAATAGTTTCCATAATAATGTATTTTATTTCTGGCTGCAAAGGAACGTAAATCGTGTTGCAGAGAAATGTCATACATATTACATAGATGTTACAAAACTATTCGGTCTTCTCCTTCAGGTATTCATAAAAAGTATATTGTGAACGTACTTTTTCCTTTTGTGGATGAGCTGATTTCCAACAGTTACGCAGATTCTCATCTACAAAACAGGCTTTACGCTTATCTGAGAGTTGGATAGAAAGCATATCTATCAGTTCCTGCTTTGCATCCGGGTCCAGTATGGGGGTGACGGCCTCGATGCGACGGTACAGGTTACGCCGCATCCAATCCGGTGAGCCGAGGAATAGTTTCGGATTTCCTCCATTACCGAAATACCATATACGTGCGTGTTCCAGAAATGTATCCACAATACGTGTGACACGAATGTTACGACTGTATGTTTGCCCCGGTATCAGGCAGCAGATGCCACGGACGATTAGGTCTATTTCCACACCGGCTTGCGAGGCTTCATACAGACGGTTTATCATGGTAGGATCTTGCAGTGCATTCATCTTTAGTATGATGCGACCGGCTTTTCCTTTTTTCGCCAGCTCCATTTCATGATCAATCAGACGGTTCAGTTCCGGTATCAGGTTAAAACGGGCTACCAGTAAGCGGTGGAACTTCAGATTCTCTTTACCTTGCAGGGTACGGAACAAGTTGTACAGATCGTTCACGATGATCCGGTTACAGGTAAATAGACCACTGTCTGCGTAGAGCGTAGCAGTCTTTTCATTGAAGTTACCGGTGCTGATATAGGCATAACTGGTTAGTTTTTTCCCTTCCGCGTCGCGCCGAAGGACGAGGGTGACCTTGGCATGTACCTTTAATTTAGGAATACTATATATGATATTAATGCCCGAGGCTTTCATCATTTCAGCAGTGGCAAGGTTGTTTTCTTCGTCGAAGCGGGCTTTCAGTTCCACAAAAACAGTAACCTTTTTGCCATTCTGTGCGGCGGCTATCAGAGTGTTGATTACAGCTGAGTTCTCGGCAACCCGGTATTGTGTTACCATGATTTCGCGCACGGTAGGTTCGTGTACGGCTTCGTACAGGAAGTGGATGAAATGTTCGAATGAATGGTAAGGATAATGTAGTAGCAAATCCTTTTTTTCCACATAGCGGAATATGGATTCCCGTTCATCAAGGCAGGTCAGTTTCATCGGTTGCGGCTTCCGTATAGGGTGTATATTGGGGTTGGGATTAGGCAAATGGCGTAAGTCTTCCAGGTTGAGGTGCTTGTCTCCCGGAACCAACTCGCGGCGGTCGATATGGAAAGCGTCTACCAGGAAATCAAGAAAATCCTGCGGCATGGCACGGTCGTACACAAAGCGGCATACATCTCCTATCTTGCGTTTCTTTACTTTAGTCTTTACCTGTTCGATGATTTCGGAAGTGTTGGCGGCATCGTCTATCAGTATATCCGCATCGCGAGAAATCTTGATGCAATAACTGCTTTCTACATCATAGCCCGGGAAGATAACATCCAGATTAGCCTTGATGATATCCTCTATGAACATCAGATAATAGTTGTTTCCTACTTTGGGCAACTCTATGAAACGTGGAACTTTGCTGTACGGCTGTTTCATTACGAAATATTGCGTACGTCCCGGAGCACCGGGCGGCAATCCTTTCTGTTGAAGACGGACGGCAAGATACAGACGATTATCGCGCAGAAATGAAATGACCTTGTCCTTGGACACCGGCACAGGTTGCAGGAACGGGAAAATCTCTTCCCGGAAGAAACGACGTACGAAGTCGTGATGGAAGGGTTCCACATTTCGGCTCTGATAGAAAATGATATGATTTTTCTTCAGGGCAGGAAGTATCTTTTGCTCGTAGATACGGATACGATCCTCCATTTGGCGGTTTACTTCAAGGTTTATCGCATCCACCAGTTCGATGGTAGACTGTACGGTTTCCTCGTCACTTTGTGCAGCACCGGTAGCTATTGCTTTATGGTCGGCAACGCGTATTTTGTAGAATTCTTCCAGGTTGGAAGAATAAATGGATATAAAGTTAATGCGTTCATACAGAGGCAAGGTGTCATCTTCTGCTTCCAACAGAACACGGTAATTGAATGACAGCCAACTAATGTCCCGTTTAAAATATTGATATTGGTTTTCCATACTCATCAAGATTTTCCCAAATATAGTTACCTTTGCACAGATAAACAAAAGAAAGATGACAAAAGTTGGTTTATTATCCGATACACACGGATATTGGGATGAAAAGTATCTGCAATATTTCGAAACGTGTGATGAAATCTGGCATGCCGGTGACATCGGTTCGCTGGAAGTGGCGCAGAAGTTGGCGGCATTCCGTCCTTTCCGTGCCGTGTATGGCAACATTGACGGGCAAGACATCCGTCAGGTCTATCCGCAAATCAATCGTTTTACTATTGACGGTGCCGAAGTGTTGATAAAACATATTGGCGGCTATCCGGGCAATTACGATCCTTCCATACGGGGAAGCATTCTGGTGCGTCCGCCCAAACTTTTCATTAGCGGACATTCTCATATATTGAAAGTGAAGTATGACAAAACACTGGATATGCTGCACATCAATCCGGGTGCCGCAGGTATTTCCGGATTCCATAAGGTACGCACAATGGTCCGTTTCATTGTTGACAATGGAGTGTTCAAGGATCTTGAAGTAATAGAGTTGGCAGGTTGAGAAAGCTCCTAAAAATAAATTAAATTATTTTGTACTACATTTGCTTTGCATTATCTTTGCGACTTGAATAGCAAATTGAGAGCCGTGGGGCTTGGTCCTCCTTCTTATTTTATTCTATATTTGTATCAACCGAAAAAAGAACTGAAATATGAAAGGAATTATTCTTGCCGGTGGTAGCGCCACCCGCCTTTACCCCTTATCAAAGGCTATTTCCAAGCAGATTATGCCGGTTTATGACAAGCCGATGATTTACTATCCGCTTTCCACGCTTATGTTGGCGGGGATACGCGAAGTGTTGATTATTTCCACTCCACGTGACTTACCCATGTTTCGCGAATTGCTCGGTACGGGTGAAGAGCTCGGAATGTCCTTCTCTTATAAGATACAGGAGAAACCTAACGGACTGGCACAGGCTTTTGTCCTGGGTGCCGAGTTTTTGAACGGTGAACCGGGATGTCTTATCCTAGGTGATAATATGTTCTACGGTCAGGGCTTCTCTGCTATGTTGAAGCGTGCCGCTTCGATAGAAAAAGGCGCATGTATCTTCGGCTATTATGTAAAGGACCCACGTGCCTATGGCGTGGTGGAATTCGATGCCGACGGCAAAGCCATTTCGCTCGAAGAGAAGCCTGCGCAACCCAAAAGCAACTATGCCGTGCCCGGTCTTTATTTCTATGACTCTACTGTCACTGCCAAGGCTGCCGCTTTGAAACCATCTGCCCGTGGCGAATATGAAATCACCGATCTTAACCGCTTGTATCTGGATGAAGGCACACTGAAAGTAGAAATCTTCGGCCGTGGTTTCGCATGGCTCGATACGGGTAACTGCGACAGTCTGCTGGAAGCAAGCAACTTTGTGGCTACCATACAGAACCGACAAGGTTTCCGCGTCAGCTGTATCGAAGAAATAGCCTGGCGCAAAGGTTGGATAGATGCCGATCAGTTATATCGTCTTGGTGAACAACTCGGCAAAACGGAATACGGTACATACCTGATGGAACTTGCCAATTCTCACCGTTGAGAAAATCATAAATTATAAATTATAAATCATAAATCAATGAAGACTTATCTCGTAACCGGTGCAGCCGGGTTTATTGGCGCGAATTATATCAAGCACATTCTGGCAAAGCATGATGATGTCAAGCTTGTGATATTGGATGCTTTGACTTATGCCGGCAACCTCGGTACCATCGCCAAAGACATTGATGATGAACGTTGTATCTTTGTGAAGGGTGACATTTGCGACCGTGTATTGGCTGACGAACTGCCGCTGAAAGTCATGTAGACCGCAGTATAGAAAATCCGCAGCTTTTCCTGGTTACTAACATTCTGGGTACGCAGAACCTGCTGGATGCAGCGCGTCGTGCCTGGGTGACGGGTAAGGATGAAAATGGTTATCCTACCTGGCGCAAAGGTGTACGCTATCATCAGGTTTCTACCGATGAAGTGTATGGCTCATTGGGTGCCGAAGGATACTTCACAGAGCAAACTCCGCTTTGCCCGCACAGTCCTTACAGTGCTTCCAAAACAAGTGCCGATATGGTGGTTATGGCTTATCATGATACGTATAAGATGCCAGTAACCATTACCCGCTGCTCCAATAACTACGGTCCGTATCATTTCCCCGAAAAGTTGATTCCGCTGATTATCAAGAATATTCTGGAAGGCAAGAAGCTTCCTGTTTATGGTGACGGTAGCAATGTGCGCGACTGGTTGTATGTGGAAGACCACTGCAAAGCTATCGACCTGGTAGTTCGCGAAGGCGTAGAAGGTGAAGTCTACAATGTAGGCGGTCATAATGAAAAGACCAACCTCGAAATCGTGAAGTTAACTATTGCCACTATCCACCGATTGATGACGGAGAAACCGGAATATCGTGAAGTTCTAAAGAAGAAAGTGAAGGATGAAGACGGTCAGATTGATATCAGCTGGATTAATGAAGACTTGATTACCTTCGTGAAAGACCGTCTCGGCCATGACCAGCGATATGCCATTGATCCGGCAAAGATCACTGCCGCTTTAGGCTGGTATCCCGAAACGAAATTCGAAGACGGTATCGTGAAGACTATCGAGTGGTATCTGAATAATCAGGACTGGGTGGAAGAAGTAACCAGCGGTGATTATCAGCACTATTACGAGAAGATGTACGGAAAGAGATGATGTTAGTGATTAACGGTTAGTGATTGCTATTATAACACTAAGAAGAATCCCCATAAACAGCATATTGCGCGAAGTCTCGCCCAGTATGCTGTTTAATTTTTTACCGCTTCGTATCTTTACCATACGTTTCCAGGTAGTTACGTGGAAATAAAGGTAGGTGAAAGGCATGAAGATACCTGCATAGTTCCAGCCTTGGGCAAACCAGAAGGAAAGCAATGTCGCGATGATGCCGAGCCAGAGGTAAAGGTATCTGCCGAAAGGTTCTCCGAAACGGACGATGAGCGTACGTTTTCCGCTGAGGGCATCCTGATCACGGTCGCGATAATTGTTCACAACTAATAAGGTATCTATTACCAGTCCGCTGATGAGCGAAGCAATGATGACGTTTGGGGTGAATGTATATGCCTGCACATAGTATGTGCCGCCTACCGGAACAAAGCCGAAGAATATCAGCACCAGTAAGTCGCCCCAACCTTGATAGGAGAGGACGGTGGTATAAAGGAAGGCAAATATTACGCAGAATACTCCCAGCACAATGAGTTCCCATCCTCCGTGAGGCAGTTCTTCCCAACTTGTGTATAGCAATCCAAGACCGGAAATGCAGGACAAAATGACGATGACACCGATTCCCACTTTCATGGCTCCCGGTGTAATCCAGCCTTGTGCGCAGGCACGTTCCGGACCCAGGCGGTCGGTACGGTCGGTACCTTTCAGGAAGTCGAAGAGGTCGTTGATGAAGTTGGCGGCGATCTGCATACCACAGGCAAAGAGCATACACAGCAGAGCGGGAACAATTTTGAATTGTCCGTCGGCAAATGCCAGTGAAGTACCTATCATCACAGGAATGATAGCTCCCGTCAAGGTTTTGGGACGGGCTGCAAGGAGCCATGCATGGGGGGAATTCTGTTTGATCTCTTTCATATTCCGGTTTTAGAAGTAAGTTATCATTTACCAATTTTGTAGCAAAGATACAGAAAATGCCTATCTTTGTATTCGTTTATGATGAATAATGTGCTCACTTGCGATGAATAATATACTTGCCTATGATGAAGAATTTATTTTATATATGTATCCTTTCCTTACTATTCTTTTCTTCCTGTAAGTCGGGTAGCAGTATGTTTTCGTCTTCCAAGTCCGGCTCCGGATATAAAGGCATCAGTCGGGTAAGGACTTATGAATTTACCCATCCCGATGTACCAACTGCTTTCGATGGTTTTCGTATTGCCTTTATATCCGACTTGCATTATAGAAGTCTTTTCAAAGAGAAGGGATTGGCTAATTTAGTCAAGTTGCTCAATAATCAGCATGCAGATGCATTGTTGATAGGTGGTGACTTGCATGAAGGTTGCGAATATGTTCAGCCCCTTTTGGCTGCCCTGTCCGGGGTGAAAACACCGATGGGGACGTATGTCGTACTGGGCAATAATGACTATGAAGCCTGTTATGATGATATTGTACATGGATTGCAGAAGTACGGTATGCACTTGCTGGAACATAAAGTAGATACTTTGAGACGGGACGGAGAAGAAATTTTGATTGCCGGCGTACGTAATCCTTTCAATTTAAAGAAGAATGGCACATCTCCCACACTTGGACTTTCACCCGATGATTTTGTCATTCTGCTGACGCATACGCCTGACTATGCGGAAGATGTTCCCATTACGAATACCGATCTCGTACTTGCCGGACATACTCATGGAGGACAGGTCACTCTATTTGGCTTGTACGCACCAATCATTCCATCCCATTATGGCAAGCGTTTCCGCACCGGATTGAAATACAACTCGCATCACATACCGATGATTATAACCAATGGCATCGGTACATCCAATAAGAACATCCGGCTCTTTGCGCCCAGCGAAGTGGTGATGATCATACTGCATCAGCAGAAAGACTAATACCTACTGATGCAGATGGCATCTTTTGCATGTTCACTCACCGGGTAAGAGCACAATACCCAGCTTCTTCTTGCCATCCATCTTTACTGTTACAGGTTGTTCGAAGTGGACATGCCGCAGATACTTGCTTTCGTGTACGGCCGGTTGTGCATTCAGGAAGTCCTGATCATACACGCCATCATTCATAAAGGCATTAATAGTGAAGTAGCCTACACCGAAAGAAGTCAGGTTCTGGAAGAAGTGAGTCCCTTGGCTGGGATCTACGCGATAATTTGTCAATCCGGCTTCCACAATGATGCGGGCGGCACTGATATGTGGCCATTTTACAGGAATACCCAGCCATGTGTCACTGCTACCCCAACGTCCGGGACCAACGAGAACATAGTTCCTGCCTTCATCAAGGAATTGTTGGTTCAGTTTCTCTATTTCCCAGGCAATCTCTTGATTGTGTGATGCGCTGTAATCATCCGTCTTCACATAGATGACATCATAGATATCATTCATAATTCCATGTCCCAGGGAATTGTTGGAGCGAAGCAGTACTTTATCGTCAGGTATGGCTGTCAGATCTTCGTCCAGCATCTCTTTCGTATCTACGATGGGGCGTATCTGCAACAGGTAGAAAGTACCCGATTTGTCCTGTTCCCGACTCATGGTGGCGGCAAATTCTATTTCAACGGGGCGGCGCATTTCCTGTTCACCGTATTTCAGTACCAGTTGCAGTATGCGTGCCAACGGGAAAACGTCGTGTTGCAGGATATTGGCGAAGGTGATGACTTTGCGCCCGCCGGGATATAGACCGTCGCGAATAATCTGGTCGTAGGGATCGTAGGTAGAGGCTATATAATTCAGTGCTCCGTCCTTTTCCGCCTCTTTCACGTGCAGTTTCAACAGGTTGAAGCCGTCGTCCATAGAGAAATCGTGTCCGGCATTACGCAGGTCGAGAGCGTAGAAACGGGTTTGCGTCTCTTTCAGTGCTATTTCCATTTCGCTGGTCTGCAATATCTGGTGGGGATGATAGGGAGAGAAGCGGAGTGTCATACCACCGTCTACGATATATTTTCCCAAACCGAGGGCGAGGTTCACAGTACCTTCTTCGGCTTTTTCATCACCGATAGGATAATAGTTCAGCGAGCGTGCTACACCGGACATACTGGGGTAGTAACGGTCACCATATTGGTTGCCGACTACCTCTTGCAGAATGACCGCCATCTTTTCCTGGTCGATGACATTGCTTGTGGCCTGCATATATGCTTTACTGTCTCGGAAGTAGACCGAAGCGTACACGCCTTTTATGGCATCGGACAACATACGGAGCATTTCGTATTTATCATCCAGATAGGGGATCATATACGTATTGTATATTCCGGCAAAAGGTTGATAGTGTGAATCTTCCAGCAAAGAAGACGAACGGATGGCAAGCGGAGACTTCACTACATCAAAGAAGGTAAAGAAGTCTTCTACCAGTCGGTCGGGTAACTTCGCTTTCAGGAAGTATCGCAGGATCACATCGTCCTCCGCATCCGAAAGGGCTACCTGATACAGATTGTTTGTCTCCATAAACTCGTCGAAGACATCAGTACAGAGCACTACGGTCTTGGGAATGGCAACGCGGGCGTTATCGAATTCTTCGAATTCAGGGTGATGCTTCACCATATTGTCGATGAAAGCGAGGCCGCGCCCTTTACCTCCCAATGAGCCGTCACCGATGCGGGCGAAGTTGGAGTAGCGGTCGAAACGGTCACGCTTGAACACGGCTACCACACCCTGGTTCTTCATCTTACGGTATTTTACAATTGCTTCGAAGATGATTTTACGGTGGGCGTCCACATCCTGCAAACTGTTCCAGGTGATAGGTTTCAGAAATTCAGCTACCGGGAACATGGCGCGTGAGTAGAGCCAACGGCTGACATGGTTGCGGCTGATATGATAAAGGAATGACTCTGCCGGTACGGCAAAAAGGATGTTTTGTAATTCCTTCAGGTTCTTTACACGGGCTATCTCTTCCAGTGTGTCGGGATTGCGGAAGATAAAGTCGCCGAAACCGAAATTGTCCGATACGATGCGGCGCAGGTCTACGTCCATCTTCTTGGAATTCTTATCGATAAAGGCGGCACCATATTTTGAAGCATAAAGCGCATTCTCCGATTCGGACGACTGAATGATGAGCGGTACGAAGGGATCTTCCTTACGGATGGCAGCGCAAAGCTTGATACCGGC
>OHKL01000785.1_pt1 | contig 14919 bp, 17 predicted proteins | sample 1568721 | NCBI WGS metagenome assembly OHKL01 (sample SAMEA3879543, study PRJEB24766) | human gut metagenome | biome: human-associated habitat; feature: feces | place: USA | collected 1985/1987 | reverse complement strand
TCCGGCGTGCCCCCCCCCGCTAACAGGGGGGCACTACCTACAAAAGAGGCATGGGGGCTCTCTTTATGGATAGCAAAGCGGATAATATCGTTCTATACGACTGGTTGTCGTTTACCTCAAAAATACATACACCTGAGCAGATCATAGATGCGCTCGGTCTCTCCCATGTGCCGTGGACGAACACCAAAGGCGCAAAGGGCTATCAGGATCGTAAATACTTCTCCTGCATCTCCATTCACTATAACGGCCGTCCCGATATGGGCGTCTGGTGTGAAATGTCCGGTCAAGGCTGCCGCACGTTTGAAACGCTCTCCACGCTGGAAACTGACGCCATGAAGAAGTGGCGAAAGCTCTTTGACTTCATTCGCTCCTTCGGCTTGAAGATCACTCGTCTGGATGTGGCCTATGATGACCATTCCGGCATACTGGATATCGGTGAAGTCTCACGGGATACACAATGCGGAATGTACGTCAGCAAGTCCGACTATTGGGAGTGCATCGTCAGCTCCAAGGGTACAAGCATCCAAATCGGAAGCCCGCAAAGCAAGGTGCTCGTCCGTATCTACGATAAGGCTGCCGAACGTGGCAAGCAGGGTGAGCATTGGAACCGTGTCGAGATTCAGATGCGCGATGATCGTGCGATCCAGTTCAGCATGATCCCGCTGCCGATCGGTGAAGCCTTCGCCGGTGTGCTGCTCAACTACCTCCGCTACGTCGAGCCGGACACCGACAGCAACAAGTGGCGCTGGCCGATGAAGGACTATTGGTATAACCTCGTCGAGGACGCCGAGCGGATCAGCATTTACACTGCGCCCGGCATGGAGTACAACGAGGAACGTTGTAAGCGCTATGTGGTCAATCAGGCCGGGAACGCCATTGATGCCTGCATTCAGATGTATGGGCTTTATGAGTTCGAGCGCATGATACAGGATCGTGAGGTTGCTCCGAATCCGAAGTATGAGCGGCTTATCAAGCAGCACAAATTTGACGTGCTGTGTCAAAAGGTTGAAAGACTGTTCGGAGAAAAGCGTAACACAGTTTTTGACGCCGGCGCCCTGGGGCTGCAGCAAAACTGTGTTACATAGTGGATTAAGTTTTCATGATCTCTCGTATCTGTTGCTGGACCTCTTCGGTTATGGCGCGTGTGTGAATGATCCGGTAGCCGACACTCTGCAATACCTCGTCAACAAAGACGTCGCGTTTCTTCCGATCTTCGGCGTCATGGCTGGCATCATCCAGTTCGACGACACAGCGGGCGACGAGCTTTTCGTCCAGTATCACGAAGTCAACGTGCTTCGCCTGTACCTTGTAGAAATACGTTTTGTACTTCGTGTTTCCCTTCACTGGTTCAAGCAGATCAAGCAGCCTCACCTTGGAAAACGTATAGCAGCTGATTTCATCGGTGACTGCTTTGATCTTCTTGAAAGCATCCTTTTCATTGTAGGTCAAAAGCCATTTCTTTTGGTAGGCTCCGGCGATGGGCAGCGGGGTATCCGCATTCGGTAGCTCCTCAATGGTTTCCGTTTTTGGTGCTCCGGTAGATGGCTGCTTCTTCTGAATTGCTTGAATGACAAAGAAAATAAATCCAAGAAGTGCAGCAATGATAAAAAGTTGCATTTTATCCCTCCTCACAGGGAGTCTATCATATATCGCGGGCTGGTGCAATGGTAGCATAATAGATTCTGCGTCTATAGCTGCTGGTTCGATTCCGACGCCCGCTACCAAAGGGGCAAGCCCCTTGTGAGTTTCTTAAGCCAATTTTTTAGGAAGGAGTGATTTTGCAGGAAGCTCAGGCTGTTTTCAATGTGGCGTCGCTGCTCAGCACGCTCTCCAGCTCTGTCAGCGCAGCTGATGTGCTTACGCTCATCGGTAGCTGTGTTGGCGCCGGTATGGCGTTCGTGCTCGCGTGGTTCGGCGGTCGTAAGGTCGTCCGTTCTTTCACCGCCGCGCTGAAGAAGGGCAAGATTTCCGTCTAACCCTTCGCGTTGATCCTCGCGCTGGGGGCGTAATTCCTTTTGGCAATTACGCCTCCTCTTTTTATCTTGTAACACGATTTGGTGTCGCTGCCAGCCGGCCCGACCCGGTGCTTTGTGTTACGTTCTGTTAGGATGGTATCAGAAATGCTGGAAAAGGATTTGTGCCGCGAAAGCAAGCGGCCTGTGATATTGCGGGACTGGCTGCGTTATAAAGCCGGTTTCCGACGCGCTCACCCGGATTATTTTGATCCGGACGGTTTGGCGATCTTCGTCGGCGGCCAGGGTACGGGAAAGACGCTCTCGGCGGTCAATTACGTCTATAAGCTGCTGGACGCTTATCCTCATGCAAAGCTTGTGACCAATGTGGCCCTTGCCGATTATCCCATTGTTACCTTCTTTGAGTGGTTTGTCAATCAGGATAAAACAGACTTCATCAAAGACGGTAAATTTGAAATGTCGGAGGAGGTCTTTGCGGAGTATGAGCAGCGATACCTTGCAGAAAACCGTGTTTTTGAGTTCTGCGACAACGATGATTTCAAACGGTATAGCAACGGTGAGTGCGGCGTGATCTTCTTCGTGGATGAGATACAGCTTTATATGAACAGTCTCGAAAGCAAGAACATCAACATTGAAGTTATCACGCAGATCAGTCAGCAGCGGAAGCAGAGAAAGCATATCGTTGCGACCTCGCAGGTGTTCGGTCGTATGGCAAAGCCGCTGCGGGAACAGTTTTCAAGCGTTATGCTCTGCAAGAATTACATGGGTTGTATTCAGGTCAATGCTCTGCTGGACCGCGACAGCTTGGAGAGCGACGACAGCACCGGCACGAATATTTCAGGGGAGGTCAAGGAGAAATTTGTATGGTTTCATTCACCGTCCATGTATGCGCGGTATGATACGTCGCGTGTTGTGGAGCGCGGCAAATTTGTTGGCGCGGAAAAGCAAATTCAGGATAAGGAGGGGGACAAATGGATTATCAAAGCGTGATTGATACGCTCGTCGGCTTTATGGGCGTCAGCTGCCCGCTGGTCATTGCCTGCGGCCTTGCAAGCCGTCTATTCAATGCCTTTGTCGGCATGGTGACCGGAAAGGAGCGTGTGCGGTTCTAATGGGAGACATTGTGACCTATACCGAGTATGTCGGCATGACGATAGAAGATTTGAAACCGTATTTGGAAACGCTCACGGCCTCGCTTGACCGGCTCACGGAAGTGACCTTTGCGGTCGGCGTGATGCTTGCGGCATGGTTTCTCTACTCGTTGTTTTGGAGGAGGTAAATCATGAAGAATACAAACAGATACATAGCTCTTGCCCTCTGCTTCACCCTCACCCTCGGCGTGTTCGCCTATCGTCCGCCGCGGGCCGAGGCCCTCGCCGGCGTGGATGATGCCGTCGTCATTGGTGCTCTGCTCTCGGCCTTTGCCGGTGGCTGCGGCCTTATCTTCTCCAATAACGGCATGACAAGCAATGAGATAGCGCAAGCCATGACGCAGAAATGGAACGAGTTCAAGGCTGCTGTGCTTAAAACTGATACAACCTTTGCAGGCTGGCTGGGCTATGAAGATATGGACGCGCTTCTGCAAGCGATTGTCCTTTCTGGCGGAAATGCTTTGACAGTCCCTCGTTTGGTCGCTCGAAAATTCGCGGATTTTACAACGTGGCTTACACAGAATTTAGGCGTAACTGCCGGCAGTGAGGAAAAGCCCGTTTTTTCATCCTCTGGTGTAGCAAATTGCCAGTTTCTTACATGGGATAATAGCGTTCGTTCGAATGTGTATAACGGTCAGAGCCGAAGGGTTGTTCTTACGCGCATTTCGGCGAGTGATTATACCGACTATATTTATGATTTTGATTTGGGTTCGCCGTTATATTCTTATGCTGATTTTGAGACGCTTTCGCCTGTGTCCTTAACTTTAGATGGAAAGAGTGTTGCTCTTATTGAATGGGATCCTTCGAATGGTGGTACGATTCGGATTTCATTTTTTTATAACTCTTTTAGTGGTAGCAATCGCTATTATAAAGGTGGTGTTTCCTATGTTGACCTTATGGCGGAGAAGTACAAAGGCGTATATATTGCTAAACTTCCTGATGGTTTAGCTTTTCTTCAATATGGCGTCCACGCTATAGATGGTGTGGAAAAAGAATATGTTCGTGTCTTGCAGGCTTCTGATTCGCGTATTCGGTTTACTCCTGATGATGATTTAGAATCTCGCCTTTCTGTTTTTGCTCCGTCCTACTATAAAAATCCTACTATTGACTTACCTGCCGAGGGGGAGGAAGCTGCAAAACCTAAATTATCCGGTGTTGGTGACGGCACGGCTACGACCATTGAGGAACTTCTGCAGCAGATTCTTGCCCAGCTTCAGGCCAATACCTTAGCTCCTACGCTCGACCTTGCCGGCACGCAGACAGGCGGCAATACCGGCACGGACGAGGATGCAAAGCCCTATCTGCCCTATATTCCGCAAATCTTCGGGAAAATCAAAGAGCTGCCCGGAACGCTCACCAATATTTGGGAGAGCATCAAGGGCATTCCTGCCGCCATTGCGGAGAAGATAGGCGCTTTCTTCACTACGCTTTGGGGCTGGCTGCAAAATATCATCGACGCAATCACGGCCCTGCCCGCTGCCATTGCCGAGAAGATCAAGGCGCTTTTCGTTCCCCGTGAGGGCTATGCTGCGGAGTTTGTCGCAGATATTACAGCGACATATCAGGGGCGTATGGGCTTGCTGACCTATCCGTTTACCGTCCTTGCTGATTTTGTCGGCACTGTGGCGACACTTGAAGAGCAGGAGCCTGTTTTGCGATGGGATGCGGTCGAATGGCAGAATAAGACCATTATTTCAGCCGGTGAATATAATTTGAAGTCGGCGGTCAGCAGCGCTCAGATGCAGACGGTTTACATGATCTATAAGACCGTTGTTTCCGGTATGCTTGTCGTGGCGTTTCTGCATTTGTGCTATAAAAAGCTCAAGGAGGTGCAGCGGAACTAATGTTGGTTGAAGCGTTAGGAAATCTCGGCGTTCAGGTGTTGAACGCTGTTCTGAATATCCTCGATGTTCTGCCGGATATGCCGCAGACCGTCGTTTCTGCACTTAGCAATTTCTTTGATCTCGTCTTTGGTAACTGCTCGTTGATCGGTTTTTTCGTGCCGCTGCCGTTGGTCAAGGTTCTCTTGCCGCTGGTGGTACTCGTGGTCAACTTCGAGCATATCTATGCGGGCGTCATGTGGATCCTGCGCAAGATCCCTGTGCTTGGGATCGAGTAAATAAGCGGCGGGGGACCGATGCGGAAGCGCACGGGCCCCGCCGCTCTTTCGTAACACAGCAGATCTCGCAGCTGAAGATCTCCGGACGAGATTTTGTGTTACGCTATTTCACATGGCCGTTTCCATCCCAATATTTTTCGCGGGTAGTGATTCATCCAATCCTGCACCGCTCTGACCTCCGAGGGCTTCACCTTGTCGAAATTCGTACCCTTGGGAAAGAATCTTCGGATCATGCGGTTATGATTCTCGTTGCTTCCTTTCTCCCATGCCGCATAGCTATGGCAGTAGTAGACTTGAAATCTTGTCCCACCTTGGACGCTCCGGATCAGCTGCTCATATTGCAGAAATTCGCTGCCGTTGTCTGTGGTGATGCTGCGGAACTTCTGCCGGAACTGCGGCGTTCTGCGCTCCAGCCGGTCGATGGCCCTGCGGATCGTCTCCGCTCTCCGATCCGGAAGCTTCATAATGATCTCCTGTCGGCTCCGGCGCTCGGTCAGCGTGAGCAGCACAGCCTTGGAGCCACGGCATCCAACGATCAAATCCATCTCCCAATGTCCTCCCTCTGACCGCTGGCCGATGTGCTCGGGTCGGACCTCAATACTCGGATAGTCCTTGTGCACGATCCTCGGCTCTTCGCTCTTCTTCCGGTGTCTCCGGCTGACCTTTTCCAGCAAGTCCATGTCACGGAGTCTCGGAAACCTCCGCTTCGATATGTAGCTATACAGTGTCGTTACACAGATCGTCGTGGTGTAGCCCACCGCTCTGGCCTCGGCCAACGCCGCCGCAGGAGAATACTTTCCCTTTAAGATCATGTATTCGAGAAAGTCCATATAGTCGGCGTCGTTCTCCGTCTTGATCCTGCGGCCCTTGCACTTTGACGCCAGCTCGCGGATCGCCTGTCCCTTGTCGGCGGAGTAGCGCACAACGTCCTGATAATCGACCGTATGTAGATAGCTTCCGCGCCGAAGCTCGTTGTAAATCGTCTGTCGGCTTCGGTTCAGCTGCCGCGCGATCTCCGCAATCGGTATCTTATTCCTCCGCATGGCTTCGAGCTGGTGCCGCTCTCCCGCGGTCATGTAGCACTGCTTTTTCATCATAGCCCTCCAAGTTATCCCTGAATAAAAGCGTTTGATCTGAAACAGTTCCCCGCGGGAGGACCCGCGGGGAATGGCTTTTCTTATTGTAACACATTCCGACGCCGCAGCCAGCTGGGCCGGCTGGGTATCTTGTGTTACATTTCTTCCTCGGCAGCTTCGGCAATGGCCTTTGCCCGCCGCTCGACGAATTTGAAATAGTGCTGTGTCGTCTTCAGGTCGTTCTCCAGCTGTCGGAGTTGTTCCGTTGCTCGTTCGAGCCTGTAGAGCCGTTCCCGCTCCTTTTTGATCTGCGCCTCAATGTCTTTCAGCTGCTTTTCTCTGTTCGGCAGCTCCCACACGCATTTGGTGACGAGGTTTTCAAACTTCTGTGTGAAGGTGTCTCCGATCTGCCGGTCGATCAGCTCAGCCAGCTCGTCGCTGAACCGGATGCTGCGGATGTTGTTCTTCGTTGCCATAGTCAGCCCTCCCTCACGGCAGCACGATGTAGAGGTCTCCCATCTGAACCTGTCTTGTCATGGCGGTCAGGTGCATGAAGTTCTCACCATTCGTTTCCTTAATGACCGATTCCGCCGCCTCCTTGCGATGGCCGTATGGTACTGCTACATAGTCGGTGCGCTCTTCTCCGTAGCAGTCCGCCCAGCATACCTTGTACATATTCAGCCTTCCGACCGTTCCGGTGATGTTCATTTTGTTGCCCTCCCAAGATGTAAGTATTGGTGAATCGAAGAGCGCATAGCGCTCGCGCGATTCACTTGCTCACTGAAGGCGCAAAGAAAAAGCCCTGTCAAGCGGACCGTGGAATAAGTCCAGTCCGCAGACTGGGCCTTATGCCGCGAAAGCCGCTTTACAGGAGCTTCTTTCTTTGTGATAAAGGCACTTTGTAACACAACCAGGTCACGCTGCAGCGTCGATCAGATCCGCACGGTGCGTGTTCTTGTGTTACATTTTCAATTATTTTTCTTCAAGTGTCTAATTTTCTCTTGATATTTGCCAAAATTTTTGTTGCCTTTCCGAAAACCGTATCGTATAATATCTTTTGTTATCCGTCCTCCGCATACAGCTGCGGGATCGGTCTTGCGCAATGAATGCCCGCGAACCATGTCAGGCGGGGAACCGAGCAGCATTAAGCGGGACCAGTCATGTGCCGCAAGGGCGCCGGTCACGCAGCTGTATACGGAGGACCTTTTCTATCCTCACGAAAGGGGCAATGTGGTATGTATCAGGCGCTGTACCGCAAGTGGCGGCCCAAAACCTTCTCCGACGTGGTCGGGCAGGAGCATGTCACTGAAACGCTGCAGCGGCAGGTCGCGGAGGGACGGCTCTCGCACGCCTACCTTTTTACCGGCACGCGCGGCACGGGCAAAACCACCTGCGCAAAGATCCTCGCCAAGGCAGTCAACTGTGAGCACCCCGAGAACGGTAACCCCTGCAACAAATGCTCAAGCTGCCTCGGCATCGAGTCCGGCGGCTTTCTCGATGTGATGGAGCTTGACGCCGCCTCAAACAACGGCGTGGACCACGTCCGCGCGCTGCGAGACGAGGCCATCTACTCCCCTGCGCAGGTGAAAAAGCGCGTGTACATCATCGACGAGGTGCACATGCTCTCCATCGCGGCGTTCAACGCGCTGCTGAAAATTCTGGAGGAGCCGCCGGAGCACCTGATGTTCATTCTAGCGACGACCGAGCTGCACAAGGTGCCCGCGACCATTCTCTCGCGCTGCCAGCGCTTTGCGTTCCGCCGCATTCTGCCGCGCGAGATCGGGGGACGGCTGAACTACATCGCGGAGCAGGAGGGCATCGACCTCCGGCCGGACGGTGCGGAACTGCTCGCGCACATTGCCGACGGCGCGCTGCGCGACGCGCTGAGTCTTTTGGACCAGTGCGCGGCGGCGGGCGGGACCATCGACAGCGCGGCAGTGCTCGACGCGCTGGGACTGGCGGGCAACCTCCAGACCGCGCAGCTGATGGACTGCGTTCTGCGGCGCGACACAAAGGCCGCGCTGCTGCTGCTCCACCGGCTCTACGGCAGCGGCAAGGACGTGGGCGCGGTGCTCGGCGAGCTGTCCGCGCTCGCGCGCGACCTGCTCATTTCCAAAACGGCTCCCGAGGGCGGCGCGGCGCTGCTCACGGGAGGCTACGACAGCCAGACGATGGACGGCCTTTTGCGGCAGGCTGACAGTGCGCGGCTTATCGCCATCTGCACCACGCTCCAGCGCGCGGCGGCGGACATGAACGTGAGCGTCAACCGCCGCACGGATGCGGAGCTGTGTCTCCTGAAGCTCTGCGACGAAACGCTCTCCGGCGACCTGAGCGCCATCAACGCTCGCCTCGCGCGGCTCGAACAGCAGATGACCGCAGGCGTGCGTTATGCTGCCGCGGAAAGCACGGCGCAGGTGGTGCCCGCGCAGGCGGAGAAGCCCGCTCCCGCAAAGACTGCGGCGAAGCCGACAGCCGTGGAGGACGAGGCTCCTCCCCCGTGGGAGGACAGCGCGCCCGCGTCGGCGGACGGATCCTTTGACGACGCTCCCCCGCCCTACGGCGAGCCGGCAGAGCCGGAACGTCCGCAGAGCGCGACGCCGGCTCCCGCGCCGCAGGCCGCAGAGCCGAAGGCGGAAGCGTCCGCACCGACCGGCGACAGCGATATCTGGCTCACGCTGATGGAGAGCTACAAAAACCGACTCACGCCCGACAAGCGCGCGTTCGTCGGTCAGGCGGACGGGCGGCTCGCCAACGGCGTGCTGACGGTCTACTGTCCGACGGCGGTGACGAAGGCCATGCTCGATACCGAGGCGGTCGCCGCGGTGCTGCGCGAGGTGACGGGCCAGAGTGTCGGTCAGGCGATCGCCGTGCGCTTTGTGGTCGGCGAGCCGGAGGATGGAAAAAAACGCGACAAATTCCAGGACCTGCTGCGTATAGGCAGCAAGTTCGATAACTTCAATATCAAGTAATATCAGGAGGAATACGGATATGGCAAAGGGTTACAGCGCGCGCCGCGGCTTCTCGAACGGCGCGGGACAGGCGGCGCAGCAGATGCAGATGCAGCAGAAGCTCATGCAGATGCAGCAGGAGATGGCGAAGGCTCAGCAGGAGGTCGAGGAGGCCTCCTTCACAGCGAGCGTCGGCGGCGGTGCCGTCAGCGCTGCGGCAAACGGCAAGAAGGAGATCACCGCGCTCACCATCAAGCCCGAGGCGGTCGATCCCGAGGACGTCGAGATGCTGCAGGACCTCGTAATCTCTGCGGTCAACGAGGCACTGCGTCAGGCGGACGACGCGATGAGCAGCCGCATGAACAGCTTCACCAGCGGTTTGAACATCCCCGGTCTGGGGCTGTAAGCGCAGAATACAGCAAGGAGACGCCACCCACCGGACGGCGTCTCCTGTTTTTAGTTTTGGCTCAGGCGTTCGCCGGCCGCGCGCAGCGTTCTGCGCAGGAAGATGGCTGAGAGCGTCAGGCTCACGAGCTCGGCGATGGGGAACGACCACCACACCAGCTCCAGCCGTCCGGTCAGGGAGAGCAGATACGCCACCGGCAGCAGCACGCAGATCTGGCGGCAGACCGAGACGATCAGACTGTAAAACGGCGTGCCGAGCGCCTGAAAGACGCTGCCCGAGACGATGCAGAAGCCCGCGAGCGGGAACGTCAGGCCAATGATGCGCAGCGCGGTCCTACCGATGGTCAGCATCTCCTCCGAGGGGGAGAAGAGACCGAGCAGCGTACCGGGGATGATCTCGAAGAACGCAAGACCCACGCACATGATGGCAATGGCTGTGACAGCCGAAAGGCGGATCGTCCTGCGGAAGCGCTCCGGCTTGCCCGCACCGTAGTTGTACGAAATGATAGGCACCATCGCGTTATTCAGGCCGAAGATGGGCATGAAAATGAAGCTCTGGAGCTTGAAGTACGCGCCGAACACTGCCGTCGCCGCCTCGGTAAAGGAGATGAGGATCTTGTTCATGCCGAACACCATCACCGAGCCGATGGACTGCATGATGATGGACGGCACGCCGACCGCGTAGATCTCCTTGATCGTCGCGGCGTGGGGACGGATCTCGCGGCGGCGCAGATGCACGTCGGGATTGCGCGTGAGGTTGAGATAGAAGCCGATGGACGCGCCGACGAACTGACCGATAACGGTGGCGATCGCCGCACCGGCGACCTCCAGCCGCGGGAAGCCGAGCAGGCCGAAAATGAGGATGGGGTCGAGAACGATGTTGGTGGCCGCGCCGGCGATCTGCGTGATCATGGAGAGGTTCGTGCGTCCCGTCGATTGCAGCAGGCGCTCATTATACATCTGGAAGAACAGGCCGATCGAGCAGCCGATGCAGACGGTCACATAGTCGCGTCCGTAAGTGATGATCTGCGGGTTGTCCGTCTGAAAGCGGAAGAACGGTCCCGCAAGCGTCCAGCCGATGAGGGCAAAGAGCGCAAAATTGCACAGCGTCAAAAACAGTCCCACATTCGCCGCGCGGTCCGCGCCCACCTGATTCTTCTCGCCCAGCGAGCGGGAGAGCAGGGCGTTCATGCCCACGCCCGTGCCGCCGGAAAAGGCGATGCACAGCGTTTGGAGCGGGAATGCGAGCGACACGGCGTTCATTGCGTCCTGACTGAGCTTTGCCACAAAGATGCTGTCCACCACGTTGTAGAGCGCCTGAAACAGCATGGATACCATCATCGGCACCGCCATGCTGAAGAGCAGCCTGCCGACCGGCATGGTGCCCATTTTATTTTCCTGTAGGATCTCTTCTCTGATATTTTCGTCCATTTTCCGTATCTCCGTGCGTGAAAGGGTGCTCCGTCCGGCGGACAGAGCACCTTTTTCTTTATTTTTTCAGTTCGCCGTTCGCGGCCTTGGTGAGGTAGGCGTTGATGAAGCCGTCGAGGTCGCCGTCCATGACCGCCTGAATGTTGCCGGTCTCGTAGTCCGTGCGCGTGTCCTTGACGAGCTGGTAGGGCATGAAGACATAGGAGCGGATCTGGCTTCCCCATTCGATCTTGAGCTGCACGCCCTTGAGGTCGCTGATCTTCTCCGCGTGCTGCTGGATCTTCAGCTCCACGAGCTTGGATTTGAGCATCTGCATGGCGTAGTCGCGGTTCTGGAACTGGCTGCGCTGCGTCTGGCAGGCGGTGACGATGCCGGTGGGGATATGAATGAGACGCACCGCAGACGAGGTCTTATTGACGTGCTGGCCGCCCGCGCCGGAGGAGCGGTAGACCTGCATTTCAATGTCCTCGGGTCGAATGTCGACCTCGATGTCGTTGGGCAGCTCGGGCATGACCTCGAGCGCGGCGAAGCTCGTCTGGCGGCGGGCGTTCGCGTCAAAGGGGGAAACGCGCACCAGACGGTGGACGCCGTTCTCACTCTTGAGATAGCCGTAGGCGTTCTCGCCCTTGACCATGACCGTCGCGCTCTTGATGCCGGCCTCTTCGCCGTCGATATAGTCCATCATCTCGAACTCGAAGCCGTGCTTGTTCGCCCACTGCATATACATACGGTAGAGCATCTGCGTCCAGTCCTGCGCCTCGGTGCCGCCCGCGCCGGCGTGGAAGGTCAGAATGGCGTTGCAGTTATCGTACTCGCCGGAGAGCAGCGTCGTGAGGCGGACCTCCTCGATCCGCTTCTCCAGATCGGCGAAGCCCTCCTCCAGCTCGGGCAGCAGGCTGGCGTCGTCCATCTCGTTGCCCATGTCGATGAGGGCGAGCAGGTCGTCGCGCGTGGAGACGAGCTTTTCAAAGCGGTGGACCTTATTTTGCAGCTGCTTGGTGCGCATCTGATTGGCCTGCGAGCGCTCGATGTCGTTCCAGAAGCCGTCCTCGTGCGCCTCGGCCTCGAGCCGCGCGATCTCGTGCTTGGAGGATTCGATGTCAAGCGCCTTCTGAAGGTTTTCAAACGTGTCGCTCATGGCGAGCAGCTTCTGCTTATAGGAATCGTATTCGATAACAGCCATGGTGATCTCCTCTTCTCATCCTGCATTAGCCGAAAAAGTATATCATACCGCCGCGCGAAAGGCAAGAAAAATCCGCCTCGGCGGCGGATTTTCCCAATTTTTTATCGTCAACGGTGCAAACTGCCCCATAAAAACAAAAAATCCACGCATCCCTGCGTGGTTCCGTTTTGGTCGCTCAGCGCTCGCTGACGATCTGCTCCGTCGTGCCGAAGATCATGTCATCGACGTCGAAGCCCTTGAAGTTTTCAAACATCATGTTGGTTCTCACGCTCCTTTCTCTTTTCAATTTCAAGGGTATGATACCACTTCTCTGTCAAGCGTGCAAGTGTGGTTTTCCACATATTTCACAAAAATATTTTCGCTGTTTTGTGCTTTGTGCTAATTCGTTTTGCTTGTTTCCGCTCAAAGCCCTGTGGTAAAATAATGTATCCAATTTTGTTCTTCGGGAGGCGAGAGGACGCCTATGTACGAATTTTTTGCCGGCGACTACGACGTCGCCGTCATCGGCGCGGGCCATGCCGGCATTGAAGCCGCGCTCGCAAGCGCGCGGCTGGGGCAGAAAACAGTCTGTTTCACCATCAACCTTGACGCCGTGGGCAATATGCCCTGCAACCCCGCCATCGGCGGCACGGGTAAGGGCCATCTTGTACGCGAGCTGGACGCGCTCGGCGGCGAGATGGCAAAGGCCGCCGACCGCGCCTGCATCCAGTATCGCCTTTTGAACCGCGGCAAGGGCCCCGCCGTGTGGTCTCTGCGCGCGCAGGCGGACCGCCGCCGCTATCAGCAGATCATGAAGCATACGCTCGAGCAGCAGGAAAACCTGACGCTCCGGCAGGCGGAGATCGTGGAGCTGCGCGTGGAAAACGGCGCAGTCTCCGCCGTCGTCACCGCGACGGGCGCGGTGTTCGGCGCAAAGGCCGTCATCCTCTGCTCGGGAACCTACCTTGACGGGCGCACCATCGTGGGCGAATGCATTCAGTCAAGCGGCCCCGATGGGATGCACGCAAGCCTGCCGCTCGCGGAGCAGCTGCGCGCGCTCGGACTTCCCCTGCGTCGCTTCAAGACCGGCACGCCCCCGCGCGTCAACGCCCGCAGCGTCGATTTCTCCAAAATGGAGCGGCAGGATGGCGACGCCGAGCCGCTGCCGTTCTCGTTCACGACCGAGCACGTTCCCTGCAATCAGGCGGTGTGCTACCTCACCTACACGAACGAGGAGACACACCGCATCATCCGCGAAAATCTCGACCGCAGCCCCATCTACTCCGGTGTGATCGAGGGCGTCGGGCCGCGCTACTGCCCGAGCATCGAGACGAAGATCGTCCGCTTTGCCGACAAGCCCCGGCACCAGCTGTTCATCGAGCCATGCGGGCTGGACACCGAGGAAATGTACATTCAGGGCTTTTCTTCCAGTCTTCCCGAGGATGTGCAGCTTGCCATGCTGCGCACCGTGGCGGGGCTGGAACATGCGGAAATGATGCGCCCTGCCTACGCAATCGAATACGAGTGCGTCGATCCCACTCAGCTGAAGCCTACGCTGGAAACGAAGCTCGTTTCTGGCCTGTACGGCGCGGGGCAGTTCAACGGCACCTCCGGCTACGAGGAAGCCGCCGCGCAGGGACTGGTGGCTGGCATCAACGCCGCATTGAAAATTCAGGGTAGGCTCCCTCTGATTCTCACCCGGGACACCAGCTACATCGGCACCCTCATTGACGATCTGGTGACCAAGGGAACGGAGGAACCCTACCGCATTATGACCAGCCGGTCGGAATACCGCCTGCTGCACCGTCAGGACAACGCCGACCAGCGTCTGACCCGCATCGGCGGAGAGATCGGCCTGATCCCGCCGGAGCGGGTGCAGGCGGTGGAGGAAAAGTACGCGCAGGTGCGCCGGGAGGTGCAGCGGCTGGAGGGCAGCGGCATTCCCGCGTCGGAGGAGCTGAACGCCATGCTGGAACGGAAGGGAACCGCCCCGTGGCCAATTCCGCCCGCCTGGCCGACCTTCTGCGCCGCCCCCAGGTGAGCTACGCCGACATCGCTCCCTTTGACCCGGAACGGCCGGAACTAAGCCTTGCCGTCACCGACGAGGTGGAAATTCAGATCAAGTACGCGGGCTATCTGACCCGGCAGGAAAAGCAGGTGGAGGAATTCAGGAAGGAAGAGGCTCGCCTTCTCCCGGAAAATCTGGATTACGCCGCCATCCCCGGCCTGCGGCTGGAAGCGCGGGAAAAGCTGGCGGCGATTCGCCCGGTCTCCATTGGGCAGGCGTCGCGCATTTCCGGCGTGTCTCCGGCGGATATGACCGCGCTTATGATCTACGCCGAGAGCGGAAAGGAGCGCCGCCATGGATAAGGTCGTTCTCGGTCTCTCCGGCGGCGTGGATTCCTCGGTGTGCGCGGCGCTGCTCGCGCGCGCGGTGCCCGGCCAGCTCACGTGCATTTATGTCGATCACGGTCTCATGCGCCAGGGCGAAACGGAGGAGATCCGCTCCGTATTCGAGGATAAGGCGCTCGACTTCCGCTGCGTGGACGCTGCCGACCGCTTTCTTGCAAAGCTCGAGGGTGTGACCGATCCCGAGCAGAAGCGCAAGATCATCGGGCGCGAGTTTGCTCTCGTTTTTGAGGACGAGGCGAAAA
>OHKL01000767.1_pt1 | contig 15453 bp, 9 predicted proteins | sample 1568721 | NCBI WGS metagenome assembly OHKL01 (sample SAMEA3879543, study PRJEB24766) | human gut metagenome | biome: human-associated habitat; feature: feces | place: USA | collected 1985/1987 | reverse complement strand
TGCCACTTCGCCACTTCAACCTCAAAACCACCGCCCCATGTATGACCGCATGGGGCTTTTCTCATGGAAAGGAGAGCCTATGAACAACGACACCAGCAACCGCAGCACCCCCGCAACCGCTTCCCCTCTGACCGTAAAGGAAGCCGCGCCACCTGTAATGATAAAGAAAATCGGAAAGACCACCTACCGCGTCAAAATTCATTTCAGTGAAACGAGCAAAGAAACCATGAGCGACAAAATCAAGCGTCTGATTTTGAATGACAGCGAAAAAAGTTCTTAAACACCCTTGACAAAACGTATCAGAGGATACGCTGCTGGCTGCAATGGAGAACGCGGGCAAGGAGGATATGCCTGATGATGCCGAGCGCAAGGGCATTGGCACCCCGGCGACCCGTTCCGGTATCATTGAAAAGCTGGTGTCCTCCGGTTTTGTGGAGCGCAGGAAGTCCAAAAAGATCACAAATCTGCTGCCCACCTCCACCGGCACGGCGCTTATCACCGTTCTGCCTGAACAGCTCCAGTCTCCGCAGCTCACCGCTGAATGGGAGCACCGCCTGAAAGAGATCGAGCGCGGTGAAATCGCCCCGGACAGCTTCATGGACGGGATCGCTGCCATGCTGAATGAGCTGGTGCAGACCTACAAACCCATCCCCGGTACGGAAGTCCTGTTCCCCTCCGGGCGCGAGATGGTCGGCAAGTGTCCCCGCTGCGGAGCCGAGGTGACGGAATCACCGAAAGGCTTTTTCTGCGAGAACCGTGCCTGTTCCTTTGTTCTCTGGAAAAACAGCCGCTTTTTCACCGCCAAGAAAAAGGTGCTGACAAAATCCCTTGCCGCTGCGCTTTTGGAAAATGGCCGCGCCCCGCTGAAAGGCTGCTACTCCGAAAAGACCGGGAAAACCTATGATGCCAGCGTTCTTCTGGAGGACGATGGACAGCGCACGGGCTATAAGATGGTGTTCGACAATGGCTGATGCGCCGCGTATGGATCACAAGCAACTCCGCCGCTCCAAGAAGCTCATTCGGAAGCTCTGCTGTAACTACGATCACGGCAACTGCCTCGCGCTGGATGATGGAGAGCCTTGCGTCTGCGTACAGGGTATTTCCTACTCGCTGCTGTGCAACTGGTTCCGAAATGCGGTGCTTCCCGCCGACCATGAGCTGCTGGCCGACGTGATGCGGGAAAGGCCGGGAAAGTGCTGCGCCGTTTGCGGCAAGCCGGTCTATTCTTCCTCCAACCGCGCCAAGTATTGTCCTGCCTGCGCCAAGCAGGAGCGGAGAAAGCAGGACGCCAAACGGAAGCGTGAACAATACTGGAACCTCCGCAGATAGAGGGCGTAAAAGCCCCGTGCCGCAAGGCTTTTTCCATGCGGAATCCCAAGGGGCTGAGACATTCTATCCGCAAGCCCGGAAACAACGTCTATCTGCGGAGAATTGCCCCTGTGCAGGATGTGTTTTCTTCTGCGCAGGGGCGCTATTTTTTCTGAAAGGAGATTATCATGGCTGAAAAGCAAACCAACAAAGACCGGATGCGGGAGATCGTTGACAGCATCGAAAACGGCATCAAGGAGCTGTTTGAGAGCGATAAGTACCGGCAGTATCTCTCCACGATGAGCCGTTTTCACCGCTACTCGGTCAATAATACCATGCTCATCTATATGCAGCGCCCCGACGCCACCCATGTGGCGGGCTTCAACAAGTGGCGTAATCAGTTCGGCAGGAACGTCCTGAAAGGCGAAAAAGGTATCCGCATCATCGCTCCTACTCCCTATAAGAAAAAGGTCGAGGAAATCAAGACCGACCCGGAAACCAATGCGCCGGTGCTGGATGCGGACGGCAAGGCCATCATTGAGGAAAAGGAAATCCGTATCCCCATGTTCAAGGTGGTATCCGTCTTTGATGTGTCGCAGACTGCGGGAAAGCCCTTGCCCCAGCTTGCCGCTGATCTGAGCGGCAATGTGCAGCAGTATGAGGTTTTCATGGAGGCGCTGCGCCGCGCTTCTCCCGTTCCGATAGAGATAAAGCCCGTTGCGCATGACACAGATGGCTTTTTCAGCATTAAGGCGCAGAGCATCACCATCCGCGCCGGTATGAGTGAGGTGCAGACGGTATGCGCCGCCGTCCATGAGATTGCTCACGCCAAGCTCCACGACTATGAACACATGACAGAGCTTGCGGACGATGGTGAAACGATCCTTGTCCCCGGAGAAAAGAGTCGCAACACCGAGGAGGTCGAGGCCGAAAGCATCTCCTATGCGGTCTGCCAGTATTACGGCATTGAAACGGGAGAAAACAGCTTCGGCTATATCGCCACATGGTCAAAGGGCAAGGAGCTGAAAGAGCTTCGCGCCAGTCTGGAAACCATCAACAAGACGGCTTCCGAGCTGATTACGGACATTGACCGGCATTTTGCGGAGATTTGCAGGGAGCGCGGCATTTCTGTGGAGAAATCCGAGCAATCGGAAAGCCAATTAAAAGAGAATAGCAATATGTCTGCGGCTGACTTGGCAAAAAGCATTTCAGAGCTGTATCTCGATGCGAATGGCCTTGCCTTTCTCAGCGAATTTGCAAGTCAGGAAGATTGCCTCCAGCATTTCTACGAAGATCTGTTGACGGGAGCAGATGAGATAAAAGGCTTCCTGTCCGAAACGCTTGAGCAGAGCGATGAATACGCGCACAGAGCGAATGAGCTGCTGTTGGAAGTTGAGGCATTTCAGAAAAGTCACACTTCCTTAAAGGAACTCGACGCTAATGAGCGTTGGTATGCGGTTGATGGTGGGAGCAAGCATCTTCGCATAACAGAAGATGGTGCAAAATATGCCTATGAACTTTACGACAAGGACACTCTACACCTTCTGGAAAGCGGAACAGTACATGACGATGATGTAAACTTTCTTTTGGCGGCTGCGATTCGTATCTGCGAAACACATGGCTATGATAAGACCGTGCCGTTTGAAGTTTTGTCAAACAAGTTTGCAGGGATTTTGTACTCACTCGAATTGTCATCGGACGACAATCAGGTTGTTCACGAGGAGGCCGGTTCTCGTGCCGCAGGCACACTTCCAACTTCGCCAGAGCTGGAACAGGCCACCCCGATGCCCGATCCCACGCTGACGGTGGACGATATGCGCAGCTATGGGTATCTGGACGGCGATATGCTCCCGCTTTCCAAAGACCGGGCGCTGGAGCTGCTGGAGCATGACATCACGGTTTATATGCTCCATCCCGACAACGCCGAAGAAATGGTTTTTGAGGCCGAGGACATCATCAAGCATGACGGAATGTTCGGGATCACACAACCGGATTGGGATGCGGTCAAAGGCCATATCCCACCCCGCGATGTGGAGCAGCGTTTTTTGAACAGTCCCACCGATTCTATGGCGATCTATCAACTGCGCCGGGACGCGCCGGTCGAGCTGCGTTTTGCCAGCCTCGGCAGTCTGGCCGCACCGCCTGACCCGGCCAACTATGAAGCCATTTATACCCGTGAGGTGTACCCGGACGATGATACCAGCAGAATCCTTGAAAACTTCTACTACATTTTCAACGACGAGCGCCCCGGCGATTTTGTGGGACACAGCCTCTCCGTCAGCGACATCGTTGCGCTGAAACAGGACGGCAAGGTATCCTATCACTACTGTGACAGCATGGGATTTCAGGAGCTGCCCGCCTTTCAGAAACCGGAGAATTACCTGAAAGCCGCCGAAATGTCGATGGAGGACGATTACGGCATGATCGACGGCATTATCAATAACGGCTCCAAACAGCCCACCGTTGCCAATCTTGAGGCACAGGTCAAGGCCGGTATGTCCATCTCCTTGATGGATTTGGCAGAGGCGGCACACCGGGAAAAGAAGAAATCTGTGCTGGAGCAGCTCAAAAGCCAACCGGCCCAAGAACGTCCACACAAAACAGCGCCCAAAAAGAGCGCGGAAAAGGAGCTTTGATATGAACATCACCTTTGAAGAACGCCAGCTTATGAGCCTCTACAACACCGGCACCCGCACGGGCTTGATCGCAGCGCTGGAGGAAATGCGCGGCTACCTCGCTGCGGATGAAACGGAGCTGCGGGAGCTGACGGACAGCGCCATCGCAAAGCTGCGCAGGATGAGCGACGCGGAATATGACGCGCTCGACCTGTTCCCCGATTTTGAAAAGGAGGATATGGATGCCGAGTAAAGTACAGCTCTATGCGCAGATGGCAGACCGCACGGCGGAGCAGATCACGGGAAGCTACCAGAAGTGGACGGCATTTCTGACCACCGCCGCAAGGCTGTATAAGTACCCCTACAACGAGCAGCTCATGATCTTCGCCCAGCGCCCGGAAGCCACGGCCTGCGCGGAATACGACCTTTGGAATAAGCAGATGCGCCGCTATGTGCGGCGAGGCAGCAAGGGCATCGCCCTTGTGGATACCAGCAGCGACCAACCCAAACTCCGATATGTATTCGATGTTTCCGATACCAGCGGCGGCGAGAACTCTCGCCGCCCTTATCTTTGGGAATACCGGCAGGAGCATCGTGAGGTGGTATCTGCGGCGCTGGAACAGCGCTTTGACGTTTCCGGTGAAAACGGACTTGCCGATCAGATGGAGCGTGTGGCGGCGCAGCTTGTAGATGAATACTGGCACGACAATCGGCGCGATATTGTCGGCATCGTTGACAGTTCCTTTTTGGAGGACTATGATGAGTTCAACATCGGAGCCGCTTTTCGGAACGCCGCTGTTGTCAGCACCACCTATACGCTGCTGTCCCGCTGCGGGATGCAGCCGGGAGATTACTTCGAACATGAGGATTTTCTGAACGTCTTTGATTTCAACACCCCGCAGACCGTCGCCGCCCTTGGAACGGCCATCAGCCAGTCCAGCGAGCTGGTGCTACGGCAGATCGAAGTCACCATCAAGAATTACGAGCGCGAGAAACTCGCGGAAAGGAGCGAAAGCCATGAGCGAACTGACCTACACCCGCAGCGGGGATTATCTGATTCCCGACCTGAGCCTGACAGAGCAGCCGCAAGCCCCGCTGGGCAAGTACGGCAGGATGCGGAAGGATTACCTGAAGGAGCATCGTCCGGTGCTGTGGAACAGCCTGCTGCTGTCCGAGAAGCTGTACCCCCATCTGCGGGAGATCGACGAGGCAGCGAACAACCGGCTGGAACAGATGATGCCGGAGCTGATGAAGTCGGCAGGCGTGACGGAAGCGCTGAAAGCCAGCGACCCGATGAAGTGGGTAGGGCTGATGAACACGCTGAAAGCGCAGGCCGAGGAAATGATCCTCACGGAACTGGTGTTCAGCTAAATATGTTCGATGCCCCTGCTGGGGCGCAGATGTCCTTCTTCCCCTCAGAGGCAGAACAAATTCAATCCATCGCAGAAGCGGAGAGTGTAACACCCTCCGCTTTTTCTATGTTCATTTCTCAGGATGATATTGACCACATCCTGCGCGCGGGCGGTAATGCGGATGCAGCGCGGATGAAAATTGCTGCGGAATTCTCCAAGCAAAAACCTTTAGAGGATCGCGCGGCATTTCTGAAAGCTCTTTACCACGGCGGCAACGGCCTGATTACGGATAACGGCAGGTTTTCCGCATGGTACGGGGACGATGGTATCCATATTGCAACCGGAGATACCTCTCGCTATCTTCGCTCTGCACAAGTGATAGGCTGGGCAGATGCGGCGGAGCGTATTGAGGAACTTCTGGACGGCGGCACATTTGCCACCAATCTTGAAGTCACAGAAGCCCCGCGCTATGAGCGGCTGGGTATTGCTGTGGATGTCTGGAATCTTTATCACGATTTCTCGGATGAAGCAAAATCGCTGGGGTATCTGTCCTGCTTGGGCAATATCCATAGCACCAGCTTTCCAGAGGAAACGGAGCGCCTGACGGATGATCTGCTGAATCCGGAGTTTCGGGAAAGGCTTCTGGCAGAACACAGAGTATTTCTTGACGCATACCGTGAGAACCGGGAGCTTCTGCGTTTCCATTTCCACCGTCCGCAGGCGCTTCTTACACGTATGGAAGATCTGTCATTGCCGCGCAAAGAATATCACTCCGATATGGCGGCTGTTCCGAAGACGGGCCGGTTTATCACTGAAGATGAAATTGCGGCTTCTCTTGCAAATGGAAGCGGCTTTGAGGGTGGAAAGACCCGCATCTATGAGTTTTTCCAGACTCCGCACACGACAAAAGAGAGCGCTGATTTTCTGAAAAAAGAGTATGGCATCGGAGGACGCACCCATGCTGTATCCAGAGAAAGCGGCAGCTATGAAGATCACGGCAGCAAAGGCATTGTGCTGAAAAAGAACGGCTGTGCAGACATTCAGATGAATTGGAACAAGGTCGCTTCGCGCATCTCGGAGCTGGTTCGGTTGAACCGCTACCTTACGCCGGATGAGCAGGCAGCCTATGACAAGGAAATGGCGCAGGACGCCATGCGGAACGCGGTTTATAACGACTATAACGACGTAAAGGCGGCGCACCCCGATGAAATTGTGCTGTATCAGGTTGGGGACTTCTTCGAGCTGTATGGCGAGGATGCGCGGGCAGTTGCAGATGATCTCAGCCTTGAGCTGACGCGCCGCAATTTGGAGGGAGTAGGCCGTGTTACCATGTGCGGCTTCCCTGCAAAGGATTTGGAGAAATACGTTGAAAAGCTGCGGGAAAAGCATGATGTAACAATTTCGCGCATTGGCGATTCCAGCCATGAACACACGGCATATACGCTTCCGTCCATCGACCACGAGGCAGAACAGGCCATCAATGCCTATGAAGCGGAGTTCGGCGCGGATGGGACGCGGGTGTTCCGCGACCCCGCCGCCGAGCTGCCACCACAGCCTACCGTGCGAGAGCTGTTTGACGGGTACAAGCTGACCGTCGGCAACTCGCTTTCCAAAGATACGGCTTTTGTCAATGCCTGCCGCAATTCAGACCGCCAGAACGCTTATCTGGAGGGTGCGGACGCTATCCGTCGTATTGTCACGGCATCTGATGATCTCCAGCTTGTCCGCCTGTACTTTGATATGCCCGCGTTCCATAACCGGCTGCATCAGGAGCTTTTGGAGGAACTGTATCCCACGCTGGCAGCGACGGTCGCACCCTCTCCCTATCAGATCACACAGGAGGACATTGACAACGCGCTTCTGGATTGGCACAACAACCTAAAGGGCAAGCAGGAAGTCGCACTATATATGCAGGCGCATGGGCGAGAACGCAGCACCGCCGCATGGCTGGCTGCAAAATATGGCTGGGAAGATAGCAAAACTCCCATGTATATCCATGTAGGAAACGCCGAGCCGGTGACGCTCACATGGGCGCAGGTACAGCGGCGGTTGGCACAGCTCATCCGCGAGAATAAATTTTACGATGAGAATGAGCGACTGCGGTTATTTTCACCTGACCGATACTCCATTCGTCTGCATCCCGGCGAGGGCGGAATTACCGGCATTTGGGATGAGGTGTTGGAACGGTTCTGCGGAGATGGGGAACAAACGCTCCGCTTTGCAGAACAGAATAACGCCATTGCTTACTTGGATGGCATCAAACGGGATATGGGAATTGAGCTATCCCCTCCGGCGTTTACAACACCGCTTGGCTATACCTATCATATTGGAGATCGCATTTCATCCATAGAGTTAGACCACATAGCAGCAGTCGGCGTTATCGCGCGTGTAGATGAAGATCACGTCTGGCACACGTTACCGAACGTACCCGGACAGGAACCTGTCAGCATCGACCGCAATTCCTTTGAACGCTACCTCGACACCAGATATTTCGAGGTTTCTGAACCGGAGCCGCAGCGCGTCATTGCGGCGCAGCACACAGAACAGCCAACCCCGGAGACGCCGCAAGCGGTTCAAAACCTTATGGGGCAGCGCGTGGAAATTGATGGTAAGCTCTATAATGTTGATTCCGCAGATGAAACTATCGCGCATCTCAGCGTCGTTTCATCCTCCAGCGAGAGCAATCACGATCCGGAACACAGAACCGAACCGGTTTCTGCTGTCCTCACACGAATTGCAGATCAGGGTCGTGAGCTTGCGCCGAATATTTCGGCATATCAGGCGCTTCGTGCAGAGCATCCCGAAAAGCTCATCGGTGTCCGCGTCGGAGAACGGCTGCTTTTTTATGGCGCGGATGCAGAACGAGCCGCCAGCGCTTTGAATCGCCGCCTGCTGCAACGCGATATTCCCGGTATGGGCGAAACCGCTGTGACCGGCTATGATTTTGGACAATGGGCAAGCGCCGCAAAGCGGCTGCTGGAGCATGGACACAGTTTCGTGTTTGCGCAGCCAAATGAAACCGACGGCTATGATGTTTTCAACGAGGCCGATGCCAAGGAGTATATCCCCATTGGCATGGAGCTGGAGATTGACGGACGGAAGTTTGTCATTGACAGCGTGAATTTCGGCGCAGATGAAGTATCTCTGCGCGATGTGACTTTTCAAAACAGGCAGGGCTTTCCCATCTTCCGCGCTGAACACATTGCGTTTATACGCTCGTTTGTTGAAGAGCAGGAACGGGAGCAGCCGCAGCCTGTCACCAAACCCGTCGCGTTCTATCCTGCCGAGAAAACGCACTTGCCCTACGACATAGAAATCCAAACGCTGCACATCCCGGAACCGGAGCATGACCCGCCCTCTGCGGAACCCGCCGAGCCTGAACCGCCCGCCATGAGCGATGAAGAAAGGCTGATTCTGGAGCAGGAAGGGCGCGCGGCACTCTCGGAAATGGGCGAGTTTGTGCCTGATTTTGATGATGCCATCTCTCAGGCTGAGATCGACGAGCCTCCCGCACACCGTCCTGCGGTATCTATTCCCGTTGACGGCGAGTGGCAGGGCTTTCCCAGCATTGCCGCTGCGGAGCAGGCCGCTTACGCTGACTTCAAGGCGGCAAGCCACCGCGACGCGCAGAATTTCCACATCACCGATGATGCCCTCGGCGTCGGCGGCGCAAAAGCAAAGTTTCGGGCGAATATGGCGGCTATCCATCTCCTGCAAGAGCTGGAGTTTGAGGGCTTGCAGGCCAGCCCGGAGCAGCAGGAAATTCTCTCCCGCTATGTGGGCTGGGGTGGCCTTGCGGACGCTTTCGATGAAAGCAAGGATAACTGGAAAGCCGAATTTGCGGAGCTGTACGCCGCGCTATCCCCGGAGGAATACGCCGCCGCCCGCGCCTCTACCCTCAATGCCCACTACACCAGTCCCACCGTTATCCGCGCCATTTACGACGCGGTGGAGAACATGGGCTTCCAGACCGGCAACATTCTGGAGCCCAGCATGGGCGTGGGCAACTTCTTCGGTATGCTGCCGGAGAGCATGAAAAGCAGCAGGCTCTACGGCGTGGAGCTGGATTCCATCACGGGACGTATTGCCAAGCAGCTTTACCCCAAGGCGGATATTACCGTGGCGGGCTTTGAAACCACCGACCGAAAGGACTTTTTCGACCTCGCCGTGGGCAACGTGCCGTTTGGACAGTATCAGGTCAGCGACCGGGCTTTTGACAAGCTCGGTTTCTCCATTCACAACTACTTTTTCGCAAAGGCGCTGGATCAGGTGCGTCCGGGCGGCGTGGTGGCCTTCGTCACCTCCCGCTACACCATGGACGCCAAGGACAGCGCCGCAAGGAAGTATATCGCCCAGCGCGCAGACTTCCTCGGCGCGATCCGCCTGCCCAACAATGCGTTCCGCGCCAACGCCGGTACGGATGTCGTTTCGGATATTATCTTTCTTCAAAAGCGGGACAGACCCATTGAAATCGAACCCGATTGGGTACACCTTGGAGCGAATGCGGACGGCTTTTCCATCAACCGGTATTTCATCGACCACCCGGAGATGGTGCTGGGGCGGCAGACCTCGGAAAGCACGCAGTACGGCAGGCAGGACTTTACCGTTGCGCCCATCGAGGGCGCAGACCTTGCGGAGCAGCTCAGCGGCGCAATTCGGAATATCCGTGGAACCTATGCGGAAGCGGAGCTGCCCGATCTGGGCGAGGATGAGACCATCGTAGAGACCATCCCGGCAGACCCGAATGTGCGGAACTTCTCCTACACCGTGGTGGACGGGGAGCTGTACTACCGGCAGAACAGCATCATGACCAAGCCCGACTTCAACGCCACCGCAAAGGAACGTGCCAAGGGCATGGTGGAGCTGCGGGACTGCGTGCAGAAGCTCATCTCTGAGCAGATGGACGGCTTTATTTCGGATGAAACCATCCGGCAGACGCAGGCGGAGCTGAATACCCTCTACGACGGCTTCACCGCAAAGTATGGGCTTATTAACTCCCGCGCCAACGCCCTGGCCTTTGCCGAGGACAGTTCCTACTATCTGCTCTGCTCTCTGGAGGAGCTGGACGAGGACAAAAACCTCAAGCGCAAGGCGGATATGTTCACCAGGCGAACCATACGGGCGCACGAGGCCGTGACCAGCGTGGACACCGCTTCGGAGGCGCTGGCGCTGTCCATCTCCGAAAAAGCCTGCGTAGATATGGCGTATATGGCGCAGCTCACCGGCAAGGACGAGGACGCTCTCGCCTCCGATCTTCGTGGTGTTATCTTCCGCAATCCCGAAAATAAGCGCTGGGAGACCGCCGACGAGTACCTCTCCGGCAATGTAAGGGAAAAGCTGCGTATCGCACAGTCTGCTCAGAATTTGTTTGAGGGCGATTACGCCGGAAACGTGGAAGCGCTGAAAGCCGCGCAGCCAAAAGACCTTGATGCTTCGGAAATCGAGGTGCGGCTGGGCGCAACGTGGATCGACCCCTCGTATATCCGGGAGTTCATGTGGGAGACCTTCGAGACGCCCTTCTACCAGCAGCGCATGATCGACGTGACCTATTCCGCCTTCACCGCCGAGTGGAACATCAGGAACAAGAACGCGGTCAGTTACAGCAATATTGCCGCGTATATGACCTACGGCACGGAGCGCGCAAACGCCTATAAGATTCTTGAAGATACCCTGAATCTGCGCGACGTGCGCATCTACGATACCAAGCACGATGCGGACGGCAGGGAGCGGCGCGTACTCAACAGCAAGGAAACCACCCTCGCCCAGCAGAAGCAGCAGGCCATCCGGGACGCTTTCCGGGACTGGATATGGCGCGACCCCGACAGGCGGCACACCCTGGTCGCAAGGTATAACGAGCTGTTCAATTCCACCAGACCCCGCGAATACGACGGCAGCCACATCACCTTTGCGGGCATGAACCCGGAGATCCGGCTGCGGGAGCACCAGCTCAACGCGGTCGCCCATGTGCTCTACGGCGGCAACACCCTCCTTGCCCACGAGGTGGGCGCGGGCAAGACCTTCGAGATGGTAGCCGCTGCCATGGAATCCAAGCGGCTGGGGCTGTGCCACAAGTCCCTGTTTGTCGTTCCCAACCACCTGACGGAGCAGTGGTCGGGCGAGTTCCTGCGGCTGTACCCCTCCGCCAACATCCTCGTGGCTACGAAAAAGGACTTTGAGCCGAAGAACCGCAAGAAGTTCTGCGCCCGCATCGCCACGGGCGAATACGACGCCGTTATCATCGGCCACTCGCAGTTTGAGAAGATACCCGTCTCCATGGAGCGGCAGCAGCGGCTTTTGGCGGAGCAGATCTTTGAGGTGGAGGAAGGTCTGCGGGAGCTGAAAAGCCAGCGGGCGGAGCGGTTCACCATTAAGTCTCTGGAGCGTACCAAGCGCGGCCTTGAAGCCAAGCTCAAAAAGCTCCAGGACAGCTCCCGAAAGGACGACGTTGTGACCTTTGAGCAGCTGGGCGTAGACCGTTTGTATGTGGACGAGGCGCACAACTATAAGAACCGTGCGAAACGTTGTGCATAAGTCGTAGCAGACAGCTATGACGAAAAGCACCATGCGATAGCACTTGATATATCAAGAAAATATCGTAGAGAACTCAAATCTCAAATTCAGAGGCGAAATTCCTCTGCCGTACAGAATCAATGCCGGAAAGGAGAAATCCCTCAGCGGTCTGTCAAACCGCAGGCAGTACGAGAGCTAATACTCCACTGTGCGTTGTCTATCTGTAAATAGACAGGGTACAAAGCGTGGTGAAGTCGTAACCTGAAAACCTAAACCGAAAGGCATGGATAATAATGGTGCGGGCTTCCGAAACCTATGGCTATCCAGTAGTGAAAGCTATGCAGCATCGTAAGAGTGCTTGGCATCCGAAAGGATGAAGATTGGAGAAAGCAGATACGGCTGGTTTTTCCGTATATGCCCCATGAAATGAAATATTCATGCGGAACCACACAACAACTGTGATTCAAAGTGTGGTTAGGTTCTCCCGGTGTAAGGTAGCGGCCTAAGGGTTTCAACGGTCTATTGACCACAAGGATAGAGATTTGGGAACGTTTGAGAGCCTGTATTTGGAGTATTACAGCACAATGAAGAATACAGGAAGTCAGCCGTGCCATAGTAGTCTGCAATTGGGTAATGCCAATTACACGGGGCTGAAATGCCCCACGGCGAAGGGCACGAGTCAGATTGATTTGTAAATTTCACGAAAGAAAATCCAAATAACTCCCTGAAAGACGGGTGGCGAACTGCGAGGTGAAAACCTTGTGCATTTAAGCGTCAGATTTTCAACAGAAAAAGAATTGAAACAGTTTCAAGACCTGCTCTATGAAAAATCGGGGCAAGGCGTTTCATTCACGGGACTGTTGGAAGCAATGGTCAGCGAAGTGACTATTGTAACCGCTGTTCATAACATCAAGTCCAACAAGGGCAGCAAAACTGCCGGTGTGGACAGGATGAAAATGGACAAGTATCTGCAAATGCCAAAAGAAGAACTATTTCAGTTGATTCAATCAAATATCTCCAATTACAAGCCGAAGCCAGCCAAACGGAAGTATATCGAAAAGGCAAACGGCAAAAAGCGACCTCTGGGTATTCCCACTGTATTGGATAGGATTATACAGGAATGTATGCGACTGATTCTGGAACCGATATGCGAAGCGAGATTCTATCCGCACAGCTATGGTTTCCGTCCTTACCGGGCGCAGAAGCACGCTATCCGGGATATTGTCAATGTCATCAATGCAAGTGTGAAATCCAAAGACCAGCCGGTATGGGCAGTCGAGGGAGATATAAAGGGCTGTTTTGACAACATCAATCATAGATTGTTGCTGAAAAAGCTATGGCGAATCGGAATCCACGATAAGAGGGTTCTGAAAATCATCAGCCAAATGCTAAAAGCCGGATATATCGATCAGGACTTATACCATGCAACAGAAATGGGAACACCACAGGGCGGTATATTATCTCCGTTGCTGTCCAATGTGTATCTCAATGACTTTGACTGGTATGTGGGGCGCTGCTATATGGAGCCGCACCGTCAATGCAAGCACAAATGCAACGATACCCGAAGGCTGAAATGGTCTGGAATCACCCCGAAATACAATTTTCGCTATGCGGATGATTGGGTGATCCTGACCTCTACGGAACAGGAAGCGTTCCGTATGAAGCATGAACTGACAAAGTATTTTAAGCATCGCATGAAGTTGGAACTGTCACAGGAAAAGACCTATGTAACCGATTTGAGAAAGAATGGTATTCATTTCCTCGGTTACATAGTCAAGGCAGAACGAAAGAGGAAAACACCAGACCCAGCCACATGGTCAGATAATCTGGTAGGAAAGCCATTCCCTGATATGGAACGATTGACGAAGAAAATCCATACCTTGCAAAAAGAAGTTAGGAAAATTGGATTATACACGCAATCCAACACGCAGGCGGCTCAAATCCAGTATGTGAACTCCGTGATTATGGGACTGGCACAGTATTTGCAACCCTCTATCTGTTCTCATGCCTACCATGCCATTGACCGTAGAGTGAATAATACGGCGTTGGCAGTATGGAAAAACCTGTTTCCCAAGCAGTACAACCAAATGCAGGTGCCGTTAAAGGAATTAAGTAATCTGCCACATCGGCACGAAGGTTATGACAGTAAAACCTTCGCAATTCAAATTGATGGGAAATGGTTCGGAATAACCTATGCGTTTATTACACACAGTCGTTATGAAAGCAAACCATTTGACCAGAAAATGACCCCTTATACGGAGGATGGACGCAGGCGGTATGTAAATTATCGTACCAAGCATAAACCGTTGCCCTGTGACCGCCCCTCCATCAATACACCCGAAGATATAGCCTTATCCATCTACGCTAGCGGCAAGGGATGGAAAGCCAATTTCGAGTATTTTATGAATCGGGAATATGCCTACAACCGAGATAAGGGAAAATGCAAATGCTGTGGTAGATATTTCTCTGAACTGATTCCGAAACATTGTCATCATGTAAATCCACGACTTCCGATTGAAAGAATCAACAAAGTTCCAAATTTAGCATGGCTATGTATACCGTGTCACCGCATGGTACACAACAGTCCTATACCGCCAGAGTTGGATGCCAAGGCGGTACGCAAAATCAAGAAATATCGTGAAAAACTCAAAAAGTGAAATTTACAAGTGCGCTGTATTCGTGAGGGTACAGATGCAATGAAATCAGTAGAAAGTAAGTCAATCTGATGGTAGGCCGGGTGCGCTGAAAGGTGCACGCCCGGCGTGAGACGGGGGAAAATCCGGAGGAAACGAATGTGCGGCTTCGCCGCACATCACGTTCAAAGGATTACCTATCGTCATTGTTTCTCTACACCAAGATGCGCAACGTGGCGGGGCTTTCCGCCACCGACGCCCAGAAATCCTCGGATATGCTGCTCAAGTGCCGGTATATCGACGAGATCACCGACAGCCGTGGCGTGGTATTCGCTACGGGCACGCCCGTCTCAAATTCCATGACGGAACTGTATACCATGATGCGCTATCTCCAGCACGACGCCATTCGCGGCAAGGGACTTGCCCACTTCGACTGCTGGGCTTCCACCTTCGGGGAGACGCAGACCGCCATCGAGCTGGCTCCCGAGGGCTATACTTTAGTAGGACGATAAATAATGCGTTTCTAAATTGAAAACAGGTTATAAATAACGGTTTCAGAATTTCAAAAAATATTTTTTAATTCATTGAAAAACAGTTCCGCTTTATACCCTTGTTTTCTCTTATTAGTAGAGGAAGTAATACTTTTAATACTAAAACAGATTACATAAGGAAAGGAGGTTAAGAGAATGTCAAGGACTTCAAAGATTACAGCACTCTACGAGCGATTATCAAGAGATGATGACCTTAATGGTGAGTCAAATTCAATAACCAACCAAAAGCAATACTTGGAAGATTACGCCCGAAGAAATGGCTTTACGAATATCCGTCATTTTACTGACGATGGTTTTTCGGGTGTGAATTTCAATCGTCCGAGTTTTCAAGAGTTGATTAAAGAAGTAGAAGCAGGAAATGTCGCAACGATTATCGTTAAGGATATGAGCCGATTGGGGCGAAACTATCTGCAAGTCGGCTTTTATACGGAAGTTCTGTTTCCGCAGAAAGATGTCCGTTTTCTTGCGATAAACAACAGTATCG
>OHKL01000765.1_pt1 | contig 15463 bp, 15 predicted proteins | sample 1568721 | NCBI WGS metagenome assembly OHKL01 (sample SAMEA3879543, study PRJEB24766) | human gut metagenome | biome: human-associated habitat; feature: feces | place: USA | collected 1985/1987 | reverse complement strand
GGTTTATGTAGACGCAAAGAAACGGCGCCTCTGAAAATCAAAACCGCCGTTTCATAAGGCTCGTGAAAATATGTCTGCTGTACGACGGCTTTTTTTCTTTTGCCGTCGTGCGGCAGATTAACATATAAAACTATAATTCATTGATGGTTGCAGTTATTGACATATTACGAATCCGTTTTGCCGGAGTATACACAGCCGTGATTGCCGCAATCGAGACAAACAGAAGAATAACGCCCAAAGAGATAATTGGGAACTGCCACACAGCAGATGGAAAATGCCCTGCAATAAGGAAATCATACAGTGATTTACTAAGCGGCAAGCCAATAGCACAACCAACAACGCACCCCAAAACAGCATAGGTGAATGCTTCACAAGCAATCATTTTCGTCATTTGCCGTTCATCCATTCCTACTGCCCGCATAGCTCCATATTGCTTCATTCTGGCAGACACACTCATGGAAATGCTATTGACAATGTTCATTACCGTTACCAGTGCAATAATTGCCAAAAACGCATAAACACAGAAAACAAAAGCCATATAAGTTCCCATAGTGCGCTCGTCGCGTTTATCTCGAAAGCTATATGTTTGATCTACGGAATTCTGGATTGCCTGAACATTTTCGTCCGTAACATCTCCCGTTGTTTGTATCAGCACAAGAGAATAACCTTCCTCTCCTGTCAAACGGACAAATGTTTCATCAGAGGTAATCAATGTGAGCTTTCCATTTGTCAATCCATTCTCACTAAATGGGTCGTTTTTTAACAGTCCGGCTATGGTAAGGGTTTCATCCCCAATCTGAACAGTGTCACCGATTTTCCATGTGCTGTCCTGATCGGATGTTGCCAAAACAAAATTGCTGTCCCCAAAAACTTTGGACAGATCACTCCCCCTTTTCAAAGCACTGTCTTTTTTCAGACATTGCAAATCAAAATCATCATAAGAAATCAGGTCGATTGTACCGGAAAATCCGGTGTCGCCATTTAATCTGGCAGGAACATCAAACGCACTGCGCCGTCCGTAAACCTCTCTCACTCCATCCATTTCACGGATGGATGTAAGCAGTTCCCGAGGAATCGCATTACCGTCAGCACTTGCAATATCAATATCTGATGTAGCAGCTGACTGAGGCATCAAATAATCCACAAAATTGATCATAACGGAAAAGCTCAAAAATAAGATGATGCTAAGTGCAAAAGAACCTGTCATCAGGAATAAATTTTTCTTCCCGGAGACCGCATGGCCGATACCGAGAAGGGCTTCAATCTTTCCGAATCCTGTATACTGGGAATGACGCATTGTTTTTCCGTGGTCTGCATTTCCAGACACCGCTGTGATAGGAGATACCTTCGCGGCATGTTTCGCCGGAGCATTTGCGGCGATCAGTACAGTAATCAGTCCAACAAAGATACCGCAGGCAATGCCAAAAATACTGATACCAAAGAGGGGAATATCAGAAAATTCTTCTCTGACTACAAAGCGCAGTACCGCACACAGCCCCCATGTTGTAACAACCCCTAAAATAAGACCGATGGGTACAGCCGTTTTGCACCAGTTCAATGCCTCCAGACGAACAAACCGAATAATCTGCTGCTTACTCATACCAATGCAACGCATCATTCCAAAAAATTTGGTTCTCTGGGCAACGCTACTGTTCATACTGCTGGAAATCATCAAAACGCCTGCAATCAAAATCAGCAGGAACAGAACAACCGCAACAGAAAGAAGGGTTTGCCCCATTGAACTGCCGAGCAAGTCTCCAATAGAGAAACTTCCATGCTTACCAACCAATCGAGCCTGTTCCATCCGAAAACCCATTTCTGCCATACTGAATACTGCTGTTACCATAAACACAGCAAATACAATGCAAAGTAGCGTCATACGATTTTGTCGGCGGTGAACTTTAGCGGAGATGGGAATGAGACTAAGATAGCTTTTCATTCACGGCACCTCCCAAAATCAGTCAAAGTGCCATCCGATACCTGTAATACCCGGTCTGCCGTTTGCGCAATACTGCGGTTGTGGGTAATCATAATGATGGTCTGCTCGTATTTTTTCGATGTTTCTTTGAGCAATGCTATGACCTCACTGCTGTTTTGTGAGTCCAAATTTCCTGTTGGCTCGTCTGCCAGAATCAGAGAAGGACGGGTAATCAATGCGCGGCCAATCGCCACTCTCTGCTGTTGACCGCCGGAAAGCTGACTGGGTAAATGATTACGACGATCTTTCAAATTCAAAACCGTCAGCAGTTCCTCCAAATATCTCTTATCCGGCTTTTGATAATCCAGCAACAGCGGAAAAATAATATTTTGTTCCACCGTCAACTCCGGGATAAGGTTAAACGCCTGAAAGATAAAGCCGATATTCCTGCGTCGAAATACCGTCAGTTTTCGGTCATTCATGGAAAAAATGTCCTTGCCATCAATCAACACCTTGCCCGAAGTTGGCATATCCAGCGCACCGATCATATTCAGCAGTGTGCTTTTACCCGAACCAGATTCTCCGACGATTGCCACATATTCTCCCTTAGGAACAGAAAAGCTAACATTCCTAAGCGCTTTTACAGCAGTTTCACCGCTGCCATAGGTCTTACAAATATTCTTGACCTCTAATAAATTCATAGTGCAAACACCTCTTTCTTATGTTCTTGCGATGTAGACAGGTAAGCTTCATTTCCTGTCTACGATTGAAAGAATAGCACTGAAATATTACTGTAACCCTACAATCATCCTACAATTTTGTAGGAATCAGAAAATTTATCGTGAAACTTGTCCCTCTGCCTAATTCACTGTCTACCTCGATTGCTCCTCCATGTGCTTCAATGACTGCTTTCGCAAGCGGAAGGCCGAGACCAATACCCTGTGTATCTTTTGAAAAACGGCTGCGATAAAAACGCTTGAAAATATGGTGTATATCTTCCGGATGGATGCCGCATCCATTGTCCTTTACCACAATTTGAATACCTGATGGCAACGCCCTCCATGTAATGCCAATGACAGCACCATTTTCTGTATGGTCAAACGCATTTTTCACAATATTGTCGATTGCCTCAGACAACCAATCACGATCACAGAAAAGAGAAAGATGATCTGAGCCAGACATAATGATTTTCTTCTTTTCCTGTCTGGCTCTATATGCAAAATGCAGTTCAATATCCCGCATCATATCCGCCACATTCTCTGTGGTCTTTTCCAACACAATGGCCCCGGCATCCAGTTTTGTAATCTTGAGCAAGTTTTGCACCAATATTTCAATGCGGTCAAGTTCCTGTTCGGATAAATCAGCAAATTCCTTTACCGCACTCAATTCCATATCCCCGTCTTGAAGCAGACCATTATAAATATTCAAAGCAGCCAGCGGTGTTTTCAGTTGGTGGGAAATATCAGAGATTGTATTTTTCAAAAATTCCTTTTCCCGGAGTTCGTTATCTGCGTGAGCATTTAAGACAGCGGCCATAGAATTGACAGTATGAAACAACCGATATAGCTCGCCTTCCTCATCACATTCAATACGGGCATTGTGATCGCCGTCAAGATACGCTTGAAGCTGTGATACCGCCTGTTCCATGACTTGATTTTGCTTTTTGAAATAAGAGTAGCCCACCGCCAATATCGCTCCTCCTGCCAATACGAAAACAAGCAATAGGAACAAAGAAAACCGCTGATAGCACAACCATAAGAACCCTTGTGTCAACAGAAGGGAGGCTACCCAAATAACGGATACTGCAAGAAACAATTTTTTGATTTCTTTGTTTGCAAATATTTTCATAGGCCACCTCACCGAATCACATTCCATTTGTACCCCATTCCCCGAACTGTCAGGAGCATTTGCGGTTCACTGGGATTATCCTCGATCTTTATACGCAGCCGCCTCATATATACGGTAAGGGTACTGCTGTCAATATAATTCCCGTCGCAGTCCCATAGCTTATCTAAAATTTGTTCTTTGGTAAGTACCATGTTCGGGTTTCTCATAAATAGACACAGCAACTTATATTCTGCGGCAGTCAAATCCAATAGCTTTCCATTCTTAAATGCCTGCCCTTGCAGCAAAAGCACTTTCATTCCGTTGGATTCCAGTTGTGTATCTGCGGAGCTGAAATCTTTTGCCCGACGAAGCAGTGCATTTACTCTGGATACTAACACTCCCAGCTTAAAGGGTTTTGTAATATAATCATCTCCACCAATGTCCAAACCCATGATAATGTTCATTTCTTCATCTGCCGCCGTCAAAAAAATGATGGGGACTTTAGAAACTTGCCGCACCTTTTTGCAAACTTCAAATCCGGTGCCATCCGGCAGGGATACATCAAGCACCAGCAAATCATATTTTCCATCCACCCACAAACTATCTGCTTCTTTGAGGGTTCTGGCAACAACTAATTCAAATCCTTGTTTTTTGAACGCAAAAGAAAGCCCGTTAATCAGGCTCAAATCATCTTCAAGAAGTAATACATTACTCATGCTTTTGCTCCTTTCCTTATTTTGTCCGGCCATCAAGCGGCTTCTCCGCAGTTTTAGGGAGTAGCCAAACACCGGCCATTTTTACAGCGCCGGGGATACGCCCACCGGCACAATAATAATTTACCCTACGAGGTGTCACGCCCCATTTCTCGGCGGCCTCTTTCAATGTCATATAGTCCATTTCGCACCTCCACAGAGTACATTATAGTTCTCTTTCTCGAACAATGCAAGAAACGGAATGTGAATTATAAACTTCAACCAACCTGCATATAGCAACATTCCACAGGCAAAGTATGAATTATACAATGTAACTGGGTGATGTTATATGGCGAAAGTTGAAGATTGTCCCGGTTTTGAAACCTTCGGCGCAGATGTCAAAGCCGCACGAGAGGCAAAGCGTCTGGCACGAAAAACATTGGCAGAAATGGTTGGGATTGAATGGCGGTATCTTGCCAACATTGAGAATCAAGGTGCGATTCCGAGCCTGCCTGTGATGATCCAGTTGATTAAGGTCTGCGGACTTCCCGTGGAACGGTATTTTAACCCGGAAATCATGCGGGAAGAAAGCGAACAGCGGCAACGAGTCAGCCACAAGCTGAAGCTTTGCCCTGAAGAATACCTGCCGATTATCGAAGGTGCCATAGACGGGGCGCTCAAAATGGAACAGACTGCGAAGCAGAAGGAGGACGCATAATCGCGGCCTCCTTCTGGCGTTTCTATATCAAGTTTCCCGGCACTTTTCCCAAAGTTCCCGGCACCTCTGCTGGATTTCTCCGGTTTCTGTCACAGTCAGATCGCGGTCATTTCCGGTAATCTTATCTTCCAGAAAGTTGGCGTATGTATCCAGCAAGGCGTTTCGCAAATCCTCCGGAGTTTTCTGTATTTCGGCGCTGTACCAGTCATTCCGGTGAGGTTCCCATGCCATCAATGTATAACCGTGGCTGGTCTGCACCACCTCATACAGAGGATCATCATCCAGATATGCCTGAAACACTTCCAGAACCTTTTCAAAGGTCAGCATTTCCCACACCTCCCATTCAACTGCAAATCAGTTCCCTGATTAAAATTTCCTCAATCTGTGCCGTTAATGTGTTCATCAGCCCCACCCAACGCATAGGGTCACAGGCTTTCAGTTCCTCGGTGACGCCCGCTGCCTCCATCATCCGGGGCAGCATGGCGTCCATTCGTTCATGCGCCGCCCGGTCAATCTCCAACAGGTGCGGGTACAGCTTTTCGCTTAAAATCAGGCTACTACAAAGACCGGCCGATGTTCTTTCGAGTATCATTGCTTTTATATAAATAAGACAGTTCTGGGGATTTTTCAGATATTCTATCCTTGGAATAGGGTGGTCTTAAATTCAATGATAACCGCGCTTTTTTAATCATATACGTTTCACTACCATCCTCCGAAGATCCTTTCAACCAGCAATCATCCGGATACTTCTCCGCAAAAGACCTCAACCGTTTCTGCAAGTTCTGATTGAAGGTATACACATCATAGAATCCGTCATCTTCATTGGTCAGAATAATCGTTTCTTTTTCACACTTTAACCTTCGCATATTCTACCCCCGCTTTCTTTCCATTTCCTGATCCAGGTACTTTGGTATCGGCTTTCCGGACCGGCGAGCAATAGCAATCTGTTTCTGATGCAGTCGTTTAATCACGGATCTTCGTTTCTTAGGTTTGCCATCCTGTTGATTTCTGGGAGTCTGTTTGTTGCTGCGGGCATTAGAGATCTTTTCTGGATTCTTCTTCTGATTATTTACCAGACCGTCCACCATATCATAATTGGCTTCGGTACCGGATTCTCTGCTTCGTTCATAAGTGCCGTTCTGGTAGAACTTCTGGTAATGTTCCAGACGGATTTTACCATCTTGTTTTAACTGTTCGACTGAATTTAGCGGTGCCTGCTGTTGAATGTAATTATGGATCTTTTGTTTTGTTTTTTCGTCGAATTTCTCGCATTCTTCGACAACCATTTTTCCATAGGCATCCAGGATAACACCTTGAGCCTGATCCCGGTATACTTGATGTTCCATCAGATAAAACTGTTTCCCGTCGATGATGATCATTGCGCCCGATGTATTGATACGAATGAATCCGGCCAGATACTGTGGATAGTTCTCATCTACATAGTAGCAGTTGATTTCTCCATCCCTGTTCAGTACAAGTACGTCACTGACTTCGCATTGCTTTTTCATTCGTTTCCAGATGTCAGCGACTTTTTCTTCTTCCTGCATTTCATGAATCGAGATTACTCGGTAATTTTCGACAGTAATCGACACATTCTGCTGTCTTGCCTCTTGATATGGCAGATGCCACAGTGCTTTTCCTGCTGTCTGCTGATCTACTCGGTAGACTGCAAATTGATTAAGCTTCATAGGCATCGTCCTCCAAGTTATTCAGATAATAATTCAGATCCAGAGAATAGTAGTATTTGTCTTCGATCTGCTGTAATTTTCCAACTGTAGAATTGATGATCTCCATCATTTCATCATTCTCAGTATCACTTTCTTCCTGTTCCAAAACTTCCAAAGCTTCTTTCAGTGTTTGGATTGTTTCTTCCTTTGTGTGCTGCTGGAAGATAGCAGTAATAGTCAGTTCGTTTTCTTCCAGGTTTACATTTCTCATAGGCTCATTTCCCCCCTTTTCTTTTTCGGTATTGGTTTCATCTGTATATTCAGCTCCTTCTCGTTTTTTTCTTCGCTTATATTTTTTTCGTTATCCACTTTCTTATTGGATTTCAGAGGATTTTCCACATTTGGATGTCTTTTTTCCAAGTACTTTTCCACACGACTGATTGCATTTTGCACATAAGAATTTTCTCTAAATCCAGGAATCGAATTCAAAAATTCTTTCTGTATTTTTCCTTCAATCATCAGACTCTGCATTCCTTCATAATCACTTCCGTCTTTCAGATCAAAGCCAACACATTTCAGTCCATGCATACGTTCTGATGGGATTTTCTCATAAGCTTCCAAGGCTTCTGGTAATGTCAGGTCATAATGTACTTCACCCATTACAGGAAATTCAGCACATTCAGCCGCATAAAAGCTGATACATGTAAGATCATTTTCATAATCCACATTTTCTATTTCCGGGACAATATCGAGTATTTTTTCTCTTTGTGCTGCAAAGTCTGGAAGTTCTTCATAACCAAATCGATCCACGTAATATGCCTGCATATCCCCACCACGGTTTGTAATGATAACATCACTGACCGACATAGCATGTGCTTTATAATCTGCCGGTGGATTATCGTTGAATACGGCATACAAATCATCCAGCTTTTCATTTTCATGTAATCTGCCAGAATAGACACATTTATAATTTGCTGCATCGATTGTAATGCCATCTTCTTTGACCATTGCCATATTCATAAATAAATGTTGTTTTCCCGGTGTGCCTTCATCCACATGGTAAATCGCATATCGGTCACCATTACCTCTGAACATTTCTTCCTCTAGGGTATAATCAAACTTAAATGGATACAAAGCCCGATCAACTCTTTCCGAAATATCCGTTCCTTCTGCAATCGTATCTTCCAGCCAATCTTTGATATCTCCCCATGATTCAAACTGCAAATACCCGGCAATTTCATGTGTCCCATCCGGTGCCAGTACAATATGTCCCGGTTCGCTTTCCCGATAATCATAGCGGTATCCGGCTGCTTCCAGTGCATCTACCAGAATGCCGTATTTTTCATGTAATTCTGTTTTTTGTTTTTCTTCAAGAATGATTTCCAGCTCTTCTGTAAGCTGATCGATCATTTCACCGGCTGTCTTGCGGATCACATCCATAGATGCTTTCATTTCCTTCATTTCCCGGCTGCTGCTCCACCCTGCAATATAAGGAAAACTGTAATCCGATGTATCCAAACCAAAGGAAGAACACACACAGTAAGCAACAGATTCCGCTTCAAATGGAAATATTAACATTTGAAGCATTATACTCAGCATTCCAAAATGTTAATCATTTTAAAGAATGCTGAGAAATAAGACGTCTTTCTACTAAAAGATGAGCATTATTCGTTAGCGCAATCCACAAAGTCTTGCCATTTCATCTTCGTTGTCTTCCCACATTGGTGCTTCATCAGATACAGGTGTTGGAACAGATTCCATTGCATCTCTAAGCTGTTCAACAGATGGCTTTGCATAGTAGCTTTTGGTTGTATCAGTTCTGGCATGTCCTAACACTGTAGAAACAAGCTCAATGGCGATTCCATCCTGATAAAGATTTGTGGCTCTGGTTCGGCGGAACATGTGACAGTGAACCGAATCTGGAAGACTAATCCCTTTTTCACTGACCAGAGCTGCATATTTTTTTATAATCCGCTGGACATTTCCAACGGACATCCTGTCTGTTACACCTTTTATCGTTGTGGAAAATAAGTATGCTTCTTTGGAAGAATTACTGTGATATACACGTATATATTCCCTAAGGTGTTCGACTGCTTTAGCTGTTAATTGTATGGTTCTCTCTTTATTACCTTTGCCGGTTATGAAAATATTTGGATATTTTGATTCCATTGCGATATCACATAGGCGAATATTAAGCAGCTCACTGATTCTTACAGCTGTATCGTAGAGAAGAATCAAAATAGCACGGTCTCGTACACCGAATTTCGTATTCGGCGGTGCAGACAGTATTGCAGCAAGTGCATCATCGGACAGAATAGGTTTTTCCTTTTTAATGGTTTTGCATGGTGAGATCTGACTGATCGCCAGGGCAACTGACTGGACTGATATGTCCATATCCGAGGCATAGTTCAGATAGGCACGGATAGCCGCGACTCTTACATTTACAGTTGATGGCTGGCTGCCATTTGCAAGCAGATATTCTCTGAAATTATAAATACATTCTTTGGTACAATCAGAAAACTGAAAGGTGCTTATGGATTTACCTAATTCACCTACAAGGTAGTTTTTAAATATTGTAAGGGAATCTCTGTAGGATTCTGCTGTAGCCTGACTGCGTCCGACCTGCTTTACCAAATAAACGTTTAGAAAGTTCCATGTGTGAGAAAAGAACAGCTGATCAGTCGATATCTTTGCTGATTTATTCTTCATAGGGAATCACCTCCGGAATGACCTTTCCAGACACTGAATCTTTCTCTCGGATAGTATCAAATGCCTTTTCTACAAGATGATAGTAATAATACGTTTCATCAGGACTTTTGTGTCCAAGGTATCTGCTTAAATATGGGAGCATAGTGTTTGTATCAATTCCCTGATGCATCCACTCATTAAATCTCTCTACTACAAAAGCATGGCGTAAACAGTGGGGTGTCGGATGTTTATCAATCGTCTTGGCAACCGGAAGCATAGCCCAATGGCGGTTAAAACTTGATTCTACTCCAGAGCACGAAACAGGCTTATGTGGATCTTTTCCCGGAAAAGCCCAGTCAATTCCGGGGAAAAGCATTTCCTGACGTTCTTTATAGTTTTTAAGTACCGGAAGGCTATCCTGTGGAAGATATACAAGGCGGTCCTTGTTACCTTTTGAGCCAAGGACAGTAAGGATTCCTTTATCTAGGTCTATGTGCTCCCATTTTAGCAATCGCCCTTCTGACAGACGCAGACCGCAGCAAAAATATAGGAGAAAAAGAATCTTGCACTCTCTATCGAGTCTAAATTGCTCTGAATTATGAGACGTGCGGATATCCATTTTCTGTAGCAGTTCCTTAACTTCCTCTTTTGATGGAATGTAAAGAACCGGACGGTAAGCCTTGCAGAAAAAATTAGGAATGTATGCTTCCTGACCAAGGGAAAGGATATATTCACTCAGCACCTTCACCATCGACATACGGCGATTATGATAGGCATCTCCTTCGCCCGGTCTGGCTTCTGACCATTTGGCTGCCATTTCATAGGTGACTGTTGTCAGTTCCGGATAATTCTGTACGCAAAAGGTATCAAAGCGTTTTAATAGCTTTTCTTCGGAATTATAGGCATATCCATCAGCTCGTTTTTGCTGTATAAGTCCTTCGATATGATGTGCCAGACCGCTCTCAAAAATGTATGTCATGATAAAACACCTCCAAATTCCAGAGGGCAGAGCCTCATTTTATCTTCGTCACGTTCAAGATATACCTCTGCTGTTTCCTGACGTGCATGTCCGAGAGCATTGGAAATATCATCAAGTTTGTTGTCTGCCCGAAGCATTCTTGTGGCAAATGTTTTTCGTGTCATATGAAAGCCCTGACCAGCAGATAATTCAAATCCATATTCAGCAAGTATTCTTTTTAAAGCTCCACGGCACGCCGTTGTAACTTTAAGCGGAATATATGGTGCCTGATGGCGGATAAATATATAACCGTTGCCTGTGACAGCCGATTCCGGACGTCCATTCATGATGTATTTATATACTGAATTACCTACATCCGTTGGGACTGGAAGCGTTATTGCTTTGCTTGTTTTCTGCTGAATGAAGGAAACAGTTTTGTTTTTCCAGTCAAAATCATTTACCTGAAGCTTTAGGATGTCTGCTCCCCTGATACCCATTCGAAGTCCAAGCATGACCATGGCTGTGTCCCTGAGTTCCATAGGGGTAGAAGCTTTCTCACGATATTCATATATTTTCTCGACCATAGCATCGCTCAGAACATCAACTATGCTGCGATGAGGCGCACAGCTTGCAGATACTGCAAAAGCAAGTGTTGGTGAAATCAGATCCTGGTCAGCCATGTACCGTAGAAGCTGACGAAGCTTGGTTCCATATGCATTTTTACTTTCCGGGGTCGAGTGGACATCATGGTTATGAAATGCTTTAACCACATCGGGTGTTATGGAGACTGGATTATCTATTCCATTATCTTCAAGATATTTGAAGAAACTGCATCCGGCTGCCCTGCACATGGTAAGTGTCTTATCGGTCATTCCATCCCGCCTGCGGCTTTCTATGAAACCATCAAGGATGCTTTTGCTCCATGATGGAAGCTGATCAGATGCACGCATCGGCTCAGCGATTATATTGGATTCCATTATGCCCTGGAGATACTTTTCAAACATTCTGATAGTGTGTGAACGATGAGCTGATCCGGAACTGCTGGCTTTGATCTGATTCGGGCAATCCGGGAGTATATCTATCCATGATGTCACAGTTTCTGCCGAGTGTTCCAGATGGTTAAGTTCCAGGAACATGAAATACCATGTGAAATCATTGCGATAAACAGCTTTTGATGATTTCATGTATTTCCAATCGTCCAAAGCGTCAAGATATTCATCAGCTTTAAGAGCGAGAGGTATACTCGGATGAAATGCGGTACCTGTTTTAGAAAGTCTCATCTCAAGCAGTATTTCAACGTTCTCACCAAAAAGAACCCGCTGGTAACACTCTGGCACATCACCTCTGCGGTGAAGATATTTCATAAGTGCTGTCATGGCACATACGGCGTTCTGACGTCTGGCAAGAGATTTACAGGATTTGCAGTAAGTATTCCAGTATTCGATAAGAGTATCTATGGTTATTGCTTCTGGCTCTGTAACTCCCAGGGAAGTAGCAAGCCTGAAGAACTCCTTGATGGCAACAGAATACGTATGGTAATAGCAGGGATTCTGTGTGGTCGCATAGTATTCTTTCAGCTCATATGTCAGGCGAAAAAAGGATTCCGATATTCCGCTCCGGCAGAAAAAACTGTCTTCTGAGCGGCAGAAAGAACTTTTGATATCTCCAAAGAGCAGGTAATGCTCGAGGCGGAACAGGGCATTTCTATATTGAGAACACGTCTCATAGGAAATTTCTCGTTTTTTAATCTCAAGCCAATCCAGTGCGGCATCCATTGAAAAAGGAATGCCCTTATCCATCAGGTACTTGAAGAGTGTAGCATAACAGGTTCTGTGCATGTCTATATTTTTACATGCACTGTCTGGCTGTTTCATCATATTGAGAACTGATGAAATAGCATCTAAATAGTTTATTTGCATATCAAATGCGCTCCTTTCCGTTTTCCCATTCGAGGGGAAAACCTGATAATAGCGTATCTGATAATGCTCATCTTTTTTACAAGAAAGTGAGGATTTATGGAAAATAATTTAAAAAATCAACATTATAAAAATATGAGTATAACGCTTCAAATGGAAATATTAACATTTGAAGCAGAAAGTGTTGCCTATGTGGTATGCAATCATTTTGGTCTGGATACATCAGAGTATTCCTTTTCCTATATTGCGAGTTGGTCTTCAGGTAAAAATATGAAAGAGCTTCGTGCTTCTATGGACACCATTCGTAAGACTTCTGCTGATATGATCGGACAGATTGAAGAAAAGCTCAAAGAACTTCAGGTAGAAAGACCAGAACAGGAAGCAGCCGTTGTGGAGCAGACAGAAGAAATGAGTTCCATGCAGTATGCTGAACAGACCATTAACCGTCTGGAGCAGGAACGGACGATTTTCAGCAATGACCAGAGAAATCTTATCGTGAATTTTGCTTATAAACTGGATGACAGGGAATCAACGGAAAAACTGGCAGAGAATCTTGCGAAATCTATTCTGGATGGAAACAGAGAAGCGGTACTAAAACTGATTGGAGAAGCGGAGGAACAGATTGACAGTCTGCCGGATTCGATGATCGGGTTATCTGAACTGCATGAGGCTGGATTTTATTCGGAAAGTATGCTGCCGCTTACAAGGGAACGGGCAGTGGAGCTGCACCATGAGGGAGTAACGGTTTACGGACTGACCGGAGCAGTGGGTGGTCAGGAGCAGTCGCAAAGAGTTATGAATTTGGAACTGGATATTTTACAGCATGACGGATTATTCGGAGTGACAAAATTTGAATGGGAAAATTACCGGAGATGCTTGGAAACGGTTATGACACCGGAAGAAAAAGCAAAGATCAAAGAAACGCTTCTTCTGGAAAGTGATGGAAACCGCTATGGTATTTACCAGATCAACAGTGGGCAGGAAGAAAGAGGGTATCAGTTTTTAAGTCTGGAAGCAGCAAAAGAAATGGGATTTACAGTAGACGGCAAAGACTATCAGATGGTATACAGTGAAAGACTGAGAGATGCTACGACACTGGACAACCTCTTTGAGCGTTTTAATATAGAACGACCAAACGATTTTACTGGGCATTCCATGTCAGTCAGTGATGTGATTGTTATGAACCGGGGCGGCAGATTAACCGCATACTATGTGGATTCCTTTGGATTTACAGAACTGCCGGACTTTGTGGCACAGAGAGCAGAAATGTTAAATGCCAATCCTGTAAAAGCATATCCGGAAGTTTATATGGGAACTTTGGAAAAAGCTATGCAGGAAAGGAATGTAGACGCTTACCTGGATTCCAGAAAACTGAATATTGACTGTAAAAATGCAATCGAACAAGCAATCACTGAAAATTTTGATGGCATGAGCCTGAACCCGGATACTGCGACAGGGGTGATTGAAAAATATGGAGAAGAACGGGTTGCCTTTGTTCTGGCAAATACATTAAGACAGCTTTCCTATGATGGAAGATTTTCAGATGGCAATAAACGGTGGGCAGATGGCATTGATGTTCCAGAAAATATCAGCCGGGGAATGGATCTGAACAGGGACTATATTGTAAGCAGTCATCCGGCAGTTCTGAATGGCTTCATTGATATGGCAAGAAACGAAATCCGCACCCGGAAACTGGAAGAGGTGCTTGGTGTAAAAAATCAGCATATCACTGAAACTACAAGAGGGTATGAAGCAGATGGACATACAGGCACCTGGTATGCTGTGGATATGAAAACATATCATGGGGAGCGATTCTTCCAGATGCGAAATGAGGAATACGGTCAGGATGTGGCAGATATTATTATTTCAGAAAATGGAACACTGGTGGCAGAGGACATCTGGCATGGATTTGATGATGGTGCAGTGGAAGCTATTTCAGAATATCTGGAAGAAAATGGTGCAACGGTATATGACCTGATGGAATTTCCGAAAGATACCATCGTGTCACTGCACAGTGGTCAGACATTAATGATAGAAGAAACACAGGCTGTACAGGAAGATAATTGGGCGGAAACACTGGTTGGAAAAAATGAAGCAGGAGATAATGTATGGTTTAACTACTGTGCGGTTGATTCTGTTGTGTTACCAGACGGTATTACATTAAGGATGCCAGAAATCCATTATATTGACAATTACTATCTGATGGAGGATATGAATGCAAAAGGTGTGGTTAAGGTTGAACGGTTTGAATCACTGGATGATGCCATGCATAAATATCTGGAAATTCCAAATCATCAGAAAAAAGTGCTTGGCATTCAGAATACAGAAAACATGCAGGAGAGCATTGATTTTATTGTATGTGAAAATGGAATAGACAAACTGACACATGAGTATGAAAAGATTGGTGGCTGGCTGAACCCGGAAGTATACGAAGCAGTGAAAAAAATGGAAGATAGACTGGATATGCATGATGCACAGATTGCATATCAGGTGGGAGAAAAGTATTTTACAATCCAGACAGTAGAAGATGGTTATGATTATACATTTTATGATAAGGATTATCTGGAACTGGATGGCGGTGTTTATGATGATCCGACTATTTCTATTACTGAAGCAATGGAGAATATTTTGGAAGAGGAAGGATTTTCGATAGAAGATGCAAGCGTAATGGACTATGAAGCCTTAGAACTTCAAACAGAATATGCGGAAAAGGAGCATATTGTTCAGACACTGCTAGAGCAGAATTGCCCGAAAACGATTTTTGATGGCTATGATAGAGAAACAGCCATGAAAACTTATGAAGGTATTACCGTACAGTTTGCGGAAGCAAAAACATATCTGACAGTACAGCCGACAGAAGAAGGATATGCCTATATTTTCTATGACTCTGATCTGCATGAGATTGGTGGTGGAGAACACGATTATCTGGATGATTCCATTCAGGAAGCAACCTATGCAATTCTGAAAAAAGAAGGAATGGAAAAAGAAGTATGTGTCAAAGTAGATGATGCAGAGTTCCGGGAAAAATTAATCAGCAATGCAAAAGCATTATTGGAGAATGGCATTACAAGAAAGACAT
>OHKL01000762.1_pt1 | contig 15508 bp, 7 predicted proteins | sample 1568721 | NCBI WGS metagenome assembly OHKL01 (sample SAMEA3879543, study PRJEB24766) | human gut metagenome | biome: human-associated habitat; feature: feces | place: USA | collected 1985/1987 | reverse complement strand
TCCACGCAGCGATTGACCTTGCTGTTCGGGTCGTCCGGCAGGTCGGGGTTGATGACGCGCTGGTCAAGGCCCAGCTTGCGCCCATCCGAGGTGATTTTGAGCATATTGTCGGTGCTTGCGTCCACGATACCCGCGTGAACTTTTGCGGCGCGCTCAGACAGCTCTTGCACCATCTGCTTTTGCAGCGGCGTGGGCTGGCTGACCTCGTTGTGATAGACAGGCGTAGGCGTGGGAAGGTTTAGCTGGTCGGCGGTCTTGATGTCCGCCGCCTCCCGAAACAGGTTCATCAGCTCCGGCAGGTTAAAGAACTTGGCAAACCGCGTCCGCGCCCGGTAGCCCGTACCTTCCGGCGCAAGCTCGATGGCGGTGGTGGTTTCTCCAAAGGCGGAGGCCCAGCAATCGAAGTGGGTCAGGCTGTTGCGCTTGAGCATATCGTGCTGCAAATACCGCATCATGGTATACAGTTCCGTCATGGAATTTGAGATGGGCGTACCCGTGGCGAAGGTGACGCCCTTGCCGTGGGTGATTTCGTCGATGTACCGGCATTTTAAGAGCATATCCGAGGACTTCTGGGCGTCGGTGGTGGAAAGCCCCGCCACGTTTCGCATTTTTGTGTAAAGGAACAGGTTTTTGAAGCTGTGCGCCTCGTCCACATAGAGCCGGTCTACACCGAGCTGTTCAAAGGTCACAACATCGTCCTTGCGGGCGGCGTCGTGGAGCTTTTGCAGCTTGGCCTTCAGATTTTTCTTGGTGCGCTCCAGCTCCTTGATGGTAAAGCGCTCGGCGCGGCTGGCCTTGAGTTCTGCAATGCCGTCCTCGATCTCCCATATCTGCTCCTGCAAGAGCCGTTCCTGCCGCTCTCTGGACACGGGGATGCGCTCAAACTGGCTGTGACCGATGATAACGGCGTCATAGTCGCCGGTGGCGATGCGGGCGCAGAACTTCTTGCGGTTGCGTGTCTCAAAGTCCTTTTTGGTGGCGACCAAGATATTTGCGGAGGGGTAGAGCCGCAGGAACTCCGAGGCCCACTGCTCCGTCAGGTGGTTCGGCACGGCAAAGAGGGATTTCTGGCACAGGCCGAGGCGCTTGCCCTCCATGGCTGCGGCAATCATCTCAAAGGTCTTGCCCGCGCCCACCTCATGGGCAAGGAGGGTGTTGCCGCCGTAGAGGTCGTGGGCGATGGCATTGAGCTGATGCTCCCGCAGGGTAATCTCAGGATTCATGCCCGGAAAGATCAGGTGTCTGCCGTCATACTCCCGGGGACGGGTGGAATTGAAGCGCTCGTTGTAGAGCTGCACCAGCTCCCGCCGCCTGTCGGGGTCGCGCCATATCCAGTCCCGGAACGCCTCTTTAATGGCCTGCTGCTTCTGCTGGGCGAGGGTGGTTTCCTTGCTGTTGAGGACGCGCTTTTCCTTGCCGTCCGCGTCCCTTACGGTGTCGTAGATGCGCACGTCGCGCAGGTTCAGCGTATCTTCAAGGATTTTGTAGGCGTTGGCGCAGTCGGTGCCGTAGGTCATGCGGGCGTTGATGTCGTTGTAGGGGATGCTGTTCTTGCCGGAGATGTTCCACTCCGCCGTGAACTCCGAGTAGTTGACCTCCAAGGAGCGGCGGGCATACACAGGAGGCTCCAGCAGCTCGAACATGAACTGCTGAATGTACTTCTTGTCGATCCACGTCGCGCCGAGGCGCACCTCGATTTCCGAAGCATCCAAATCCTTGGGCTGGGCGGCGCGCAATGCCTCCACGTTGGGCAGATAGCCGGGGCTGTCAACGGCGGCTTTCTCCGCCTCCCGCAGCTTTTGCCGGACGTTGCCGGAGAGGTATTCGTCCGCCGTCTGCCAGTCGCCGTACACAGGGTCGAGGAAGATGACGCCGTTCAGCTCGTCGATGATGTCGTCCTCACTCTTGCCGGTGAGCTGGGACATATACGCCATATCCACGCGGGCTTTTTCCCCAATGGACAGGGCGAGGGCTTCTGCGGCGGTGTCCACGCCGGTGACGGACTGCCGCTGCCGGATGGTGCGCTTGGTGAACATATCCGCCTTGCCCTTGAGCTTGGTCTTGTCCTCATCGTCCAGCATTTCAAGGGAGCAGAGCAGGTAATAAGAGCTGTCGTCTGCAAAGGCGAGGGCGTTGCCCCGGCTGTTGATGAGGCCATATTTCTCGGTGAAGCGGTCATAGAGGCGGTTGAGCCTTTGCTGCTCGGCGCGTATGGAAATGTCGTCGGATTCCCACATCTGAAGGTCGATGAGCCGGTGAACGCAGTCCCGCAGCTCTGCCATTCCCTTGACGCGCTCCTTTGCGGTGGCGTTCAGGTTGGGCTTGACCATGACGGAGTTCTCACGGTAGTACACCTCACCGTCCACCACGGCATAGCTGTAATTCTTCACGTTGGGGTCTGCGGGAATGGTATCCTGTATGGTTTCGTTCTCACCGGGGTCAGGCAACTCTGCGGCTTCGTACTTGCCGCCGATATTCTGAATGGCGTATCTGAGCTGCGTGGCAAGGTCCAAATCCTCATACGGTTCCACAGTAAAGTCCTGTCTGCCGTACTGCGTACTCTCCGAGGTCTGTCGGCCTAATACCATTTCGGGGTTGTCGATGAAATACTGATTGATGGCAAATCCGTCCTCGTTTTCACCGAGATGCACCCACTCCGGCTCAATGTCGATGGGCCTGTCACGCTTTTGCAGGAAGATGATGTCGGACACCACCTCCGTACCGGCGTTGGCCTTGAACGCATTGTTGGGCAGACGGATCGCGCCCAGCAGCTCCGCCCGCTGCGCGATGTACTTACGGACTTCGGGAGATTGTTTGTCCATCGTATAGCGGGAGGTCACAAAGGCGATCACGCCGCCGGGTCGAACTTGGTCGAGCGTCTTGGCAAAAAAGTAGTCGTGAATGGAAAAACCGAGCTTGTTGTAAGCCCGGTCGTTGACCTGGTACTGTCCAAAGGGCACGTTGCCGATGGCAAGGTCGAAGAAATCCCGTCTGTCGGTGGTTTCAAAGCCTGCCACGGCAATGTCTGCCTTGGGATAGAGCTGCTTGGCGATTCTGCCGGTGATGCTGTCCAGCTCCACACCGTACAAGCGGCTTCCTTGCATCTCCTGCGGGAGAAGCCCAAAAAAGTTCCCGACGCCCATGGCAGGCTCCAAGATGTTGCCGGTCTGGAAGCCCATGCTGCCGACAGCCTCATAGATTGCCTTGATAACCGTGGGGCTGGTGTAGTGGGCGTTGAGGGTGGAGGCGCGGGCGGCGGCGTATTCCTCCGGGGAAAGTGTGGCGTACAGCTCTGCAAATTCGTCTGCCCAATTTGGCTTATTTTCATCGAACGCATCTGCCAAACCTCCCCAGCCCACATAACGGGAGAGGATTTCCTGCTGTTCCGGGCTGGCCTGCAAGCCCTCAAATTCCAACTCCTTCAGAAGATTGATTGCCGCCATATTCGCCCGGAACTTGGCCTTTGCGCCGCCTGTGCCGAGATCATCGTCCAAAATGCGGAAATTCTCCGCAGGCGGCAGCGGTGCGGGCGGGTCATGCTCCGGCTCGTCAAAGCGCAGGGTGCGAATCTCCACATCATAGGGGAGGTTGTTTTTGTCACCGGGATATACCGCCACGGTTTCTTCGGTGTAGGTGTGGTTTGGTTCTTTTTCGGGGACAGCCGTATTTTCTGCGGCGGTCTTTTCCGGCTGCGGATACCGCTCCATGAGCCGCGCGAAGCTCTCCCTGCTCTCCGCGCGGGAGATGGGATAGAAAAGCGTTGGGTCGCTGAGGGTAATATCAAATATGCCGATACTCTCGATAATATAGGGCTTGCCGTTTTCCAGATACACCGTATCCCCTACGGAATACGGGAATGGTTCTCTCTGCGGGGCAGGAGCCGTTTCGGGAGCTTCCGCAACTGCTTCCTCCGGTTCATGCCAGCGGTATTGCTCCACATCCTCATCCGAAACGTGAATGAGGTCGCTGAAATCGAGGTTTTCCAGCTCGTTGGTAATAAGCTCCTGCAAAGAGGCGTACTGTCGGGTTTCCAGATGCTCGTCATCCAGATAGCGCTCCAGTCGGTAATTCACAAGGTCGATATTCACCTGAACGGGAATCTCATCGTCGGTGACGGTGGTGTAGGCGACACCGATTTTCGCCGGGTCGCTGAAATCCGCCTCTGAGCCGTATTCGCTCCGGCAGAAGTCGGAAATCAGTCCCTTTGCCCGTTCCATAAGCGCCTGTTCCGCCTGTCCTTGCAGCTCCAGCCGGTACGCCTCCGCCTGCCATTCGCTTGTAAATTCCTCGGTCACGCCGCCCGCGTCCACATAGTAGCCGTGGGCCTCGTCGTCCCACACGGCGTACAGGGTACGAAAGCCCCGGTCAAGGCTCACCACATGAAAGCGGTCTGCGGGGGTAATGGTTTCTGCGGTCGGCTCACGTCCCGCTACCTCTGCGTGCGCCTGTTCATCCGGGTAATCGCCGTAGATACGCAGATACTTCCGTGCCTGCTGGTCGTAGATGGCTGCGCCGTCATACGCAAAGCCGTCGCTTTCCATCGTGCCGTCCACATAACCCTGTGCCGCCGCTTCCGCCTCTTGCAGCGTCTGGTAATCCAGCTTTTCATCAAAGCCGTTTTCCATGTGATGATATACAACCACCTGATACGGCGGGGCCATCCGTTCGGCATACTCGTCGATGGCCTCTTTTGTCAGCCATTCCGGTTTTTCCGGCAGGGCGTCATACAGCTCCCGCAGCTTGGCGATCTGTGCGTGGACATTGCCCGCCCACAGGTGCTTTTCCGCACGAGCGCCAGCGCCTAAGAAGTATTCGCAGTCTGCGCGCAGCCTGTCCAGCAGCCGGTATTCCTGACTGTGATCCGCGATTGTCTCCTGTTGCTGGGCAATCCGCTCCACATCCGCCATGACCTGCCGGACGAAGGGGCTGTTGCGATTAGCCTCCGCATCCACAACCTGCCCATTTACAATGCCGCGCTGGGCGAGGGCTTCCCGAACGGCAACGGGGTCAATATCATCGAAATTGTCGCGCTCTCGTTCGGTGTAGAAGCTATCGGCTTGAATGAGTTGGGCAATCCGCCGCTGCACCTTCGGCCACGTCAGTTCAACGGTTTCCGGGCTTCCGGCGCGGACGATAAAAAGGCTTTTGCATTCATTCCCTCCATACTCGCGGGCGAGCCATGCAGCAGTTTCTTTTTCACGTCCGTGCTGCTGCATATACCGCACTACGGCGTGTTTGCTCTCGATATTTCCGTTCCATGCACGGAGTGCATCGTCTATATCGTCCTGCGAGAGCGGTCGCAGCAGATCGTGAAGCCGCTCATAGGTTCCCTCAAAAACCTCCTGATGCAAGTGGTTGCGGAATTCTGGAACATCCGAAAATAGCCGGATAAGCTCCATATCTTTTGAATTGAGAACGGCGCGGCGCACGGCTGCATTACACTCGATCTCCGCATTTTCCCGGTCAGAGTGCCCGCAGGCGTTGCGATAGGCCGTATCCTCCGAAACCGCTGCCATCACCACCGGCCTGTAATGCTCCAAACGTTCCTGCACCGTGGGCTGAACTTGCTCTGCGGCGGGGTCGCGGAACACCCTCGTGCCGTCCGCGCCGAACTCTGCTTCATAAGCATTGATGGCGGCTTCTGCTTCATGGTCGATAGAGCGCAGCGTGTAAATGTGGCGCTCACCTCTAAAGTCCGGCGCTTCGGCAATCGTCACATCATACTTATCGCGCAATTTCTCCACATACATCTCTAAATTGTGCGACGGTACGCCGCACATCTCCACACGGCCAGCACCGGGGATCGCTCTTGTGGTAAGGTTGAGATCAAGCAGCTCCGCCGCCTGTTTTGCGTCCTCGCCGTACATCTCGAAGAAAGCGCCCACCTGAAACAGCACGATGTCGTCCGGGTGGGCTTCCTTGATGGAATTGTAGTCGGTCTGTGCCTGTGTTGGCAGTTCACGCTCCGCTTCCTTTTCCCGCTGAAGCTGGGCGTAGCGCTCCTTTTCCCTTGGAGAGAGGAAGCGGTCCTTCTGAATGAGGCTGTCAATCCTTGCGGCCACCTTCGTCCAGCTTAGCTCCACGTTGGCGCAGTCTGCCTTTTTCAGCGTAATGCCTTTTGCACTATGATCTTCATAGCTGCCGCTTGCTCCGGATACAGCATGGGTATGACCTCCTGTGCCATACTCATCTTTGAGGAAAGCTGCCTTTTCCTTGCCGGTGTGGTCGGCAGTGAAGTATTCGTAGATCCTGCCCTTGCCGCGCTCCACACCGCTGCCGCGATCCAGCGCGTGGTCGATCTCGTCCTCCGTGATGAAGCGTGCCAGCTCCGGCACGGCGGTCATTTCGGAGGAATACTCCCTGCGGGGCAAGGACAGGTCCCGCAGGCTCTGCCAGATGTTCTCCAGCTTGTGGTAATGGAAGCGCAGCAGGCTTCTGTTCTGCTCATGGGCGGCGTAAAACTGCGCGAACTCGCCGGATAGCGTATCGCGGAAATCTGTGTTTGTCAGTTGCTCTGCCAGCCGCGCCGTTTCATCAGGGAAGCTGCCGCCCCGCAGCGTATCCATACAGGAGAGATAGCCCTGCTCCCGCGCCTCGTCGCTCAGGTCGTGTTTCAGATACCAGAGGGCTTGTGCAAGCTGCATCCGCTCATGCTGCCCTGCCTCGGCAAGCTCCACATTGGAGGCATACGCGCCGCTGTCCATAAGCTGGGAAATGTGCGCGGCGGCGTCCTGCCATGTGATCACCTGCGCGCTGCGCACATACTCCGCGCTCCTGCCGGGGGCGATGTGGATGCCGTCTACGGCGTACCACACGGAAAGCTCGCCCTCCGGCGTCTTAAAGCCGTTGCCGCCGTGGAAGGTGTTTTGCAGCAGCGCGGCAATGTCCTCCACAGACTTCTGCTTCTGGAACGCGGCGGCAATGACCATGCGGGTATCGTCCTCGTTGCCGCCCAGCCGCAGCACAAGGTCAAGCTGCTCCTGAGAAACGGAAAAAGCGAAGGGCCTCTGCGCAACGCTCTCCGCTTCTTCGATAGATGTAATCTGTTCCGCTTCGGTGGGGAAAAAGGATAGCTGACCGCCCCGTGCGGGGTGTTCTGTTATGCGTAGATCAGCTCGCTGAGGATGATCTCCTCGGCCTGCGCCTTGCAGGTGTTCATCAAGCCCACCCATTTCATGGGATCGCTGGCTTTCAGCGCTTCCGTCGCTCCGGCCTCCGCCGCCAGCTCCGGCATCATCTGCTCTAAGCGGCTCTGCGCCGCCTGCTCGATCTCCAGCAGGTGCGGAAACAGAGTCTCCTCCAAGATCATCTGGTTCCAGAGAATGGGACGATGCTCCTTCAGGTACTTCTGGCGCATCCGCCCGTACTTGCCGAGGGGCTGCTCCGGCACCTCGATCTTCAGGTCGGGAATCAGGTAATCTCCGTTCATCGTGTAAGTCAGGTTGTTCTCCATGCTCTGCCGTCCTTTCCGCGCTGTGTTCGCGCTCATAATTTCGTATGGTGACTTCGATCTGCCGCAAAACCTGTTCATTGATCTCGCTGACCGCCGTGCCAAGGGCTGCCACCGTGCGCGGGGTGTTGAAATCAAAGATGCTGAAAAAGTCCTCGTGTTCAAAGTGATCCTCCGGCTGCATCCCGCAGCGGGACATGAGGGAGTAGGTGATGCTGACCGCTGCGGCGTTTTTGAACGCCACCTCGATGTTGTAATCATCATACTCCTCCAGATAGGAATCCGCAACGATGCCGAGGATGTCGCGGGAATGGTCGCGCCAGTATTCCGCAGCAAGCTGAGAAGCGACGTTCTCGAACTGCTCCGCAAGGCCGTTTTTGCCGGAAACGCCGTAATTACGCTCCAGCATGGCGCTCACGCTGTCGGTATGTGCGTCTTTCAGCTCCCACAAGTTGACGCGGCGGGCGTTTTCCTTGCCGCCGGTGTCGGAAACGTCAAAGACGTATTTAAGCCGGGGCTTGTAGCCGGAAGCGTCAATGAGGGCGATGCCCGTGCTGCCGCGCCGGACATAGCGCCCCATTTTCCCGTTCCAGAAGTCGTACTCCGCGCAGGCGGTGGCCTCCGGGCGCTGCATATAGATCATGAGCTGCTCGTTATAGGGGTATTTATACAGCCTTGCGGCGGTGGTCAGGAACGCCGTCCACGCCAGATGGCTGCCGGTGATCTGCCGCGCGGTGCGCTCCGCCTGCTCCGCGTAGGCTTGCAGTTTGTTTGGCATAAGCAAAATCCTCCTCTCATGGTTTTCTGGTAAAGCCGTTTCTTTTCGCCGCCTCGCTCGCCGCCTGCTTCCGCTTCTCACTGTACGGTGCGGTCAGGCGGAAGGACAAGCGTCCCTTGCGGATGGTGAACTCCATGCAGCCCGTGTCGGGGTCTGCGTCCAGCAGGCGGCACTCTGCGGGGTGCTGCGCGGCGTAGGCGGCAAGGCGGTTCTTGAGGTCAGTATTGTGGGTGCGGATATGGATAAGGGGTTCTTTTTCGTCAAAGGTGATCTCCGTGATTTTCTGCGCTTTTGTCAGTCCTGTTCTCATAAATGGCCTTTCTGCGCCTCCTGCGTGAAGCAGGCGCGATTTTGGGGTATTTTCTCCGGCTCATGACTTGGGAAAAACGGCGATTTTCAAACAGAAACGCGCCGGATGATACATTCCTCATCCGGCGCACTCCCAGCGGCGAATCTGCGATTTTTCCGGCTCTTGACCGTAAAACAGTCAGCTTTGCTCAGAGGTCAAAATCCGGCGTCAGGTCAAGGGCGGCGTACTCCGCGTCGGTAATGCCGCGCAGCTTTGCGAGGGCGCTGTCCGTCAGCTCCCGCAGCTCAGCCTCCTCCGCGTCCAGATACCCCCGCATTTCTGTGAGGGCTGCGATCAGGCCCTCGCGGGTACCTGCCGCGTTGTAGATGCTCATAAGGCTGACTTCATCGTGGGTGAAATGCTTGTCGTTCATATCAAAGCTCTCTTTCCGCGCTCCGTTTGGGCGCTGTTTTGTTTTTCGTCTGCTCCGGCGTCCTTTCCCTGAGCTTTTCCAGCACGGAGGGCTTCTTCTGTTCGCGGTGGGAGGCCGCAGCCAGCTCCGTCAGGGAGATGGAAAAGCCCGCCCTGACCTGTGCCTCCAGATCGGCCACGGTGGACTGCTTGGGGCCGTTGTTGATGATGCCGTCGATCATGCCGTAGTCGTCCTCCATGGCCATCTCCGCGTTTTTGAGGTAGTTCTCCGGCTTGAGGAAATTGGGAAGCTCCCGGAAGCCGATGCTGTCAACGTAATGACAGGATACTACGCCGTTTTGCTTCAAGGCAACGATGTCGCTGACCGACAGGCTGTGTCCCTTAAAATCCGCAGGATGATCCACGTTGAACCGCTGATAAATCATATCCAGATTGGTTCTGGCATTCCCATAATCCATAAACCCTCCGGTGTAGATCGCGTCGTAGCCGCCGCGCTCCGGTGTGACGCCCTTGCTCTGCAAGTAGTCATAGTTCATGAAGCGGTAAGCGTCCAGCTCGCCGCCGCGCCGGATCTGGTAAATGAGGAAAGCGTCCTGCGGGTTTTCCAGAAACAGCTTCTCCGTGTCCGCCTGTTCGCTCAGCGTCACAACGCCGCGCACCGCGTCCCATTCCTCGCGCTCCACGCCGAACACGCCGGTGTGGGAGGAAATATCCTCGGCGTCCAGCGCCATGGCCTCGGTGTTGTCGCCGTAGAGCAGGAACACGGGAATGTCCTGCATGAACAGCTCCATGGCGCGCTCCTTGGTCAGCGGCAGCATGGCGTTGCCGTCTGTGTAGCCGTACTGATACATTTCCTGAAAGCCGACGGCTGTATCCGGCATGGGATAGCCCTGCTCCAGCTCCGGCAGGGGCGGCAGCTCATCCTCAGCATTCGGCGTTTCCGTTTCGACCTCCGGCTGCGGTTCCTCCTTGGCCCGCCATTCCTGACGGAACAGGCCGTTGAAGCGTTCCAGCAGCCCATGAGAGCCGTCGTCGATGCCGATCTCATCCGCCAGCTTGACGAAATCCTCCAGCTCCTTCCGCAGCTCTGCGCCCTCTCCGGCAAGCAGCCTGTCCGCAACCGAAGCCGCTGTGGGTCCTTCTGCGCTGTCGGGAACGTTCAGACCCCGGCGCAGGAACGCCGCGTAGTCGGCGGCGAAGGCCAGCGCGTCGGCGCGGGAGGGCGGGATGGTGACAAGCTCGTATTCCGTGTCCTTGGGAAGCTCGATGCCGCGCTCCTTGCAAACCTCCGCGAAATGCTTTTCCACGTCGGTGATGATGCCGTTTGCGGTCTTGCCGATGGTATCCAGACTGGCGCGGAACTCCGGCAGCTCGGCGTTTTTTGACCAAGTTGCCACATAGCCGAAGCTGTTCGCGCCGGTTTCGATGCCAAAGTAGGCGCAGACCATGAAGGAGATGCTTTCGGCCTCCACTTCTTCTGTATTGCGGCTCTTATGCCTGCGCTCCGCTACCTGCTGCAAGCCGTAGTTGTGGAGCTTGGCGTGGGCGATCTCATGGACGGCGGCGGATACCGTCTGCACCTCGCTCATGCCCTCCCGCAGCGTGATGCTCTGGGATTTGGGACTGAAATAGCCGTCCACATCGGCGGACAGAGGCTTTACCTCCACCGGCACGGGCGAGGACCGGCGCAGCGCCTCCATGAACGCCTCATAATTCTCCACGCTGCCGGTCAGGTTGGCGACGGGACTGGCCACACGCTCCGGCAGGGGCTTTCCGTCCGTCTGGGCGTAGTCGAACACCTTGACTGGGCGGAACATGGGGATTTCGATTTCCTTTTCCTCGGTGACAATTTTGCCGTCCGCGTCCAGAATGGGCAGCTTGGTGTCCGGGTCGAGCTTTTCCTGCTCGATTTTCTTCTTATACGGCGTGGGCGCGATGATGGTGATGCCCTTCTCACCCCGCAGCACATGGCGGGAGAACTTGTCCCGCCAGCGGTTATAGCCCGCCACATAGGTGGCGTCCGGGCGCTGCAAGTGGATGAGCGCCTGATTGTTGAGGGAATAGTTGTGAAACCGGCTCATGGTGCGCAGGTAATTGCGGTACTTTTCCATATCGCCGGATTCAAAGATGTCGCGGATGCCCGCCTCGATGCGGTCGGTGATCTCCTTGAGCTGTTCTCTGTTTTTACCGGGCTTCTCTGGCATTTTTGCCTCCTTTCATCAGGTCGATACGCAGGAGCTGAATCCCCCGCGAAAGATATTCCCGTAAATCCGTTTTTCCGCAGAGATAGCGGATGTCACCTGCCTTGTCCTGCTCACGCAGCGTCCACAGGTCCGCCGCCCAGCGTACAAATGCCGCGTCCGGCGCGTTGAAGGGCTTTTTGCGGCGCTGATAGAGATACTGCCGGCCCAGCACCATAAGCGTGCAGACGGTGTTGATCACATCGAGAGAACATTCGTTGAGAACGGCGATCCTCCGTTCATAGGAGGCCGCTTCCAGCAGCTCGCGCAGCGCAGGCTTGGTATTTTCAATCAATGCCGGATAATCCGCTCTTGTCGGATACGGAGATTTTCGTGTCATAGGCACTTCCTTTCATTTCATGGGCTGCTTACCCCTAAAATGGCAGCGCCCGCGCAGGGGTAGGCTTTCCTGTGCGGGCGCTCGGTTCTCATTCGTTTTCGGAGTATATACTCCTTGCGGGCGGCGTATATCCGGCGTTTTTGGCGCGTTCGCTGGCGGCCCTGCGCCGCTCGTCGCTGAACGGCTCCCGGACGCTGACGCAGCTTTTCGGCACGGCGTAGCTGACCGCTCCGGCATGGACGGCCTTATCCGGGTACACCTTGTCCGGGTATTTCTCCGCAAGGCGCTTGAGCTTGCGTATCAGCTTGGGGTCGTGGGTGTAGATGCTGGCGGTGGATTCTTCCTCGTTGTAGAGGATGATACTTTCCTGCTCCAGCTTGGAGAGCTTCATGTCCTCGCCCCCTTGTCAAATTCCAAACGGAAGCGGACGCTCTCGCCGGTATCCTCCAGCACGGCGGTAGCATCGTAGGTGCCGCCGGTCTTTTCGGAATAAAGGCCGGTGAGCTTCACACGCCCGTCTGCCAGCAGCGCGGCGGCGACCTTTTTTGTCAGAGCGGCGCGCTTGGCGGCAAAGAACCTGTTGTCCCGCCACAGCCCGAAGCGGCAGTCGTTTTTCTCGCAGAAGAAGCCCTTTTTGCTCTCGGTCACGTCGCTGCCGCAGCGGGGGCATTTGCCGATGATCTCCCGGCCGGAGGGGAACAGCACCTCCGCGCCGGAGATGACCTGATAGGTTTTTACCAGCTCCGTGAGCATTTCCGCAATGCCGGTCATAAACTCGTCCGGGGAAAGCTCGCCGCGCTCCACCTGCTGCAAGCGGTATTCCCATTCGGCGGTGAGAAGCGGGGACTGGAGCTGCTCCGGCAGTACGGTGATGAGGGAAACGCCGGTATGGGCAGGCACAAGGCTGACGGCCTTCTTCGCCCTTTTGCGCTCCACAAAGCCCGTGGCTACCAGCTTTTCGATGATGGCGGCGCGGGTGGCGGGCGTTCCCAGCCCCTTTCGCTCGGCGTCCTCCGGTGTATCGTCCTTGCCCGCGTTCTCCATGGCGGAAAGTAGCGTGTCCTCGGTGAAGTGCCTGGGCGGCGTGGTCTTGCCCTCCTTTACGGCGGCTTCGGTGCAATCCAATACCTGCCCCTCCGACAGCTCCGGCAGCGCGGCGTCCTGCTTTTCCTGCGCGAGATACTGCTTCCAGCCGGTATCAAGGACGGTTCTGCCCTTGGCGGTGAACTCGGTACCGCCGCACTCCAGCGTAACGGCGGTTTCCGCATAGCGGTGTGCGTCGCTGACCGCACGGAGAAGCTGCCCTGCCACAAGGCGCAAAAGCTCGCGCTCGCCCAGCGGCAGGACGGAGGTATCCGCCTTGCCCGCGCTGGCGGTAGGAAGGATAGCGTGGTGGTCGCTGACCTTGCGGCTGTCGCAGACCTGTTTTGCGTTCATGCCCTCCGGTACGGTGGTTTCGCAGATGGCGGCGGCAACGGCTGCAAGCTCCGGCACAGAGGGTTCCAGATCGTCGGTGAGGAAGCGGCTGTCCGTGCGGGGATAGGTGCAGAGCTTCTTTTCATAGAGCGCCTGCAAGTAGTCGAGGGTCTGCTGTGCGGTATAGCCCAACGTGCGGTTGGCCTCCCGCTGGAGGGCGGTCAGGTCATAGAGCCGGGGCGCTTTCTCCGTTTTCTCCGTGCGCTGCACCGTCCTGACCGTGACCGGCTGACCGGCGCAGGCGGCGGCGAGGGCGTCCGCCTCCACTTTCTCTTTGAACTTTTCGGACACGGCGGCAAAATCGCCGCAGCGAGGATTTACCGTGTAAAAGGCTTCCGGGCGGAACGCCCCGATCTCCGCCTCCCGCTGGACGATAAGCGCCAGCGTGGGCGTCATGACGCGCCCCACGTTGAGGGTGCGGTGGTACAGCACCGAAAAGAGCCTTGTGGCGTTGATGCCCACCAGCCAGTCCGCGCGGGCGCGGCAGAGGGCGGACTGATACAGCCCGTCATATTCACGTCCCGGACGAAGCTCTGCAAAGCCCTTTATGATGGCGGCGTCCTCCATGGAGGAGATCCAAAGCCGCTTCATGGTCTTTGTGCAGCCCGCCATGTAGTAGACGGTGCGGAAGATCAGCTCCCCCTCGCGCCCTGCGTCGCAGGCGTTGATGACCTCGGTCACGTCCTCCCGGCGCATGAGGTCCCGCAGCAGCTCGAACTGTTTGGCTTTGTCCGCTTTCAGGGTATAGCGCCAGTTTGCGGGGAGGATGGGCAGATCGTCATAGCGCCACTTGGCGTACTTTTCATCGTACACATCCGCGCCCGCCAGCTCCGCCAGATGCCCGTAGCACCAGCTTACAAGGTAGCCGTTTCCCGAAAGATAGCCGTCGTTGCGTTTGGTCGCGCCCAGCACGGCGGCGATGGACTGGGCGACGGAGGGCTTTTCCGCGATCACTAATTTATGGTGTGTCATATTCATTTTTCTCCTTTTCCGCATAGCAAAAAGCAGCCCCGAAGGACTGCTTTTCGTGTCTGTTTTTCTAATCGTATGTGGGTCAGGGCCGTTCAAGGCACCGCTTCCGGTATCGCTCGGCAGCCTCGGCAAAGGCTTTGCGCTCGGCGTCGGTTGGGTCCCGTGTTCCATCCAAAAGGCGGCACTGTTCATAGCTTTCCACCGCGCCGGTCAGCCTGTCCAGCAGCGCCTCCGGCGTGAGGCAAATCTCAGCGGTGTCCCAATTTTCACGCCTGTCATCCCATGTGAGGAAGGTACAGCCGTGCCGGGTCGGCACCACCTCCACGCCGGTATCTTCTGTAAGGTGCTCCCTGAATGCCTCCAGCACCCGTTCAAAGCTCAGCATCCGTATCACATCCTTTTCCGCTGCATTTGGTCTTTCATGGGTACATTGTAGCATTGGCGGGAGAAGGCGGCAAGGGTCGGGGTCCTAACGCTCCGGCGCTTTTGCCCGCAGTTTCTCCCGCAGGTCGGTGTCACGGTAGCAGGGACGGAGGCAGACGGTGCCGTAGCGGGAACAGCCGCAGCAGAAATGCCCCTCCGGGGCAGGGGTGCGCGGCGTTTCCTCTTTTCCCGGATAGGGGCGCTGCATCATCAGCCGCTCCAGCGGGTTTTTGGTAAAAAGGGTCATGCATCCGCGTCCTCCATTTCCTCCGGCTCGTCCGCATCGTCCTCGTTTTCGTATTCCTCGTCCTCATCGCCGTAGTCGTAATCGTCCAAGTCTACAGGTCCCTTTGTGTCGGGCTTTTTCTTACGGAGCTTGAACCAGTACAGCGCGCCGCCGCCCGCCATTAGGAGCAGCAGCACAATCACAACAAGACCACTGCCGGACTTCTTTTCGCCGCCGTCCTTGTCGGGGCTGTCGCTCGTATCCGGCGTCGGGTCGGGCTCCGGCGTCTTTTCCGTAGCCTTTTCCTTGCCCATGCACTCCGTCATATTGGTCTTGCAGACTGCGCAGGCGGTGTTGACCGCACCTGCCTCGCACTTGTCCTTGCAGGAGCAGACAGGGGCGGAATCCTCGTCGATGAGTGCAAGCAGGTCACTTTCGTCCACAAGGTTCAAAAAGTAGGTTTCATACTGATCTCCGTCCTCATCCAGCGGCTTATCATAGTCGATCACCAGATAGAGCGTATGACCGTTGCGGGTTTCCACCGCGATGAACTGCTTGTTGGTGTGCTTGTCGTAGAGCAGGTCGCGGGTGACGGCGCTGCCGTTTTGGGAAAAGCCCGTCCCTTTCTCAATGGCGACAGGTGCGGCGGTACCGGCGGGCTCCTGTGCTTTTGCCGGCTCGGCGGCGGGCGTCTGTGCTGCAGCGGGCTTTCCCGTGCTGCCGGAGGCGTTGGAGGGCTTTCCTGCACCGGTATTGCTGCCGTTGCTGCCGGTATTGCCGTTGCTGCCGGTATTGCCGTTGCTGCCGGTATTGCCGGAGGATTGCTTTCTGCAATCGCAGTCTGCGGGACAATGGGTGCTGTGCTGCTCCGGTGTGGGGCTG
>OHKL01000754.1_pt1 | contig 15734 bp, 27 predicted proteins | sample 1568721 | NCBI WGS metagenome assembly OHKL01 (sample SAMEA3879543, study PRJEB24766) | human gut metagenome | biome: human-associated habitat; feature: feces | place: USA | collected 1985/1987 | reverse complement strand
GTATCCAAAACATATCCGTCCGGTGCTTTGAATTCCTTGTAGGTATAGCTGCCCAGTCGCAGGTTGGAGAAGGTCAGCTTACCATTGGCATCTGTGTAGCCCTCCGTGACCTGTTTACCAGAAGCATCATACAGTCGGAAGCCCGCACCTTGCAGCGGTGTCTTGTGATCAGCGTCCACCTTGACGATCTCAATACTGGCCTTGGCAGGTGTGTTGGTTCTCTTTTGCGTAATGTTCAGCGCGGTCGCCGTAATGGTGATCTGATACTTGGTGTTGTCCACCACATAGCCAGAGGGAGCGCTGATCTCCTGATAGCTATACTTGCCCTGTGGAAGATCCTTGAACACTGCCTTACCGTCTGCACCGGTGGTCATGTCAGCCACCTTTTTACCATTGGCATCAAATAGCCGATAGGTCACGCCTGCCAGCGCCTTGCCGGTCTCCGCATCGACTTTGTTGATGGTCAGGCCGCCTTTCTCCTCTACAATTTTGACCTTAAAATGAATGTACGCCCACACGGGGTCGGGCAGTGAGGTCAGCGCGGCGCAAGCCTGATAATTGCTGCCATTGCTGGGCTCCAGCAGCACAGACTCCGTACCCTCCACATCCAGTGCGTAGCCGTAGTCGCTGCTGATATAACCGTTCAGCTTCGCTGCAGCGTCCTTTGTGGCCGTCACGGTCAGTACATTACGCCGCTGGCTGACGGTTACGCCGCTGATATTGGTCCGGAAGTAGTACTGCGACAGCACACCATTGGTATCGGTGGCTGTACCCACATACTGACTGCCGTCCCATGTCAGCGTAATGGCATTGGCGTCCGAAAGCTGATTGCGGTACTTCACAGCAAAGCTGGGGATCACGCCATGACCCATGATGCGGTCAATAAGGATGTCATACGCCTCCTGCACGCCGTCACCGGCGTAGTGGAACAGGTTGGCGCAGGTGGTATCATACAGGGTGTACGGATAGGTCGTACCGCGGTAGCCGCACACGAACTCCCAAATCACCGCCTGTGTCGCCAGCTGCGCGCAGTCGGGATGGATTCCATAAAAATCATAGTTACCGCCGTAGCCGTAGGAGAGTGCCAGCGTCACAGCGTACCGCTGATTCCAGCTCAAGCTGCTCCAACTGGTGGAGGAGTAGCTCAGATCGCCGCTGGCAGAGCGAACGGATGGCTCCATACAGTAGGCAGGCACCGTTACACCCGTATCATCTCTGGTAAAGTATTTCAGCTTTGTGCTGGTGAACGCGCCCCATTGCGGTACGGGAGACCTGTCCTCATGGTATCGGTACTCGTTACCGCCGCTGATCGTGCCTGTGACCGTGGCTGCGTGGGCTGTCACGATGGACAGACCCATGATTGCTACTAAAAGGCATACCAGCGTCAACAGCTTAGGAATTGTTTTCTTCATAGCGTTCCTTCCCCCCAACGCAAAAGGCCGGCAGCATACGCTGTCGGCCTTTCGGTCGGGTATTCAGTTGGTTTATCCGTACAGCACCACCACGATGTACTCGTCCGATGCCGCGTCGTAGCGGACGGTGCAGTTGAACCGCGCATACACGCTGACCGCTTCCGCGCCGTCCATGGCGGCGAGGCAGGCGAAGGTGGCGTCCACGTTGCCCTTTACGGCGGCGGTCAGTGCCGCCTGTCCGCCGTTCTCCGCCAGCCATGCCACGCTGTCCGCTGTACCGGGGAAGAAGCTGGAGTCAGCGGCGGTCATACTGGTGTCGATGATCACGCCGTACTGCGCTCTTGCGTACTCGTTGCCCACCCGGACAGCCTCCGCGATGGAGTAGATGTCCCCGCTGGCGGCGGGTTCAGGCGTGGGCGCAGGTTCGGGAGCAATCTCCTGTACCGGCTGCTCCTGCTCCTCTGCCGGTGTCGGCGCAGGTACGGGAACAGGTTCAGGCTCAGGCGTTACCGGCTGTTCGGGCGTAGTCGGCTGCTCCGGCACGTCCGGCTGTTCCTCTCCGGCGGGTGTGGACAGTGTTTCCTCCGTCTTGCCGGAAGGTGTCGCGGCATCCTTGGTAGGTTTCGGAGTCTCCTCGTCGCCTGCGGGCTCGGCCTCCTCGGTATCCTCCCCAACGAGCAGGCTCTCGGCATTTTCCTGCACCTTGTCATCCACAGGCGCGATGGCCGCTGTCGCGCTCTGCACCGCCGCCACTGGCAGCATCGTCGATGGGGAGCTGTCCCCCGTCTGCCCACAGGCCGTGAGCAGCAGGAGCGTCCCCAACATCAGAGTCAGGATCTTCTTTTTCATGTGCATTTCTCCTTTCAGTGTTTTGGGTAGCACAAACAACTACCACACAACCATCCGTAAGTCAACGGAAAGATCTACAATGGTCTGATAGGGTGGGAGGCCCTCTGGCACAAGCCGTTCCCGTGCTCATACCATGCCGCCCATCTGCGGCGTGTATGCCTCATCCTGCCAGTTGTTTCGGCATTCTTCGAAGCGGTTGACCAGTTCTGCAGCGGTAAGGGCTACCGTAGGTGGCTCTATCGTTTCCGAGAAGCTGTCCTCATCCAGCTCGAACCAGCAGTGATCCACCGCCGGATCATACCGATCAAAGCGGCGTTCCGGCAGACCCACTTGGCTTGGAATGAAGTATTCGCCCATGTCGCAGCAATCTTTGATGGCGCAAATTTGCTCCGCAGTCAATGCGCCGGCAATGACGCATTCGTTGACTTTCTTGTAATTGTCGGCATCTCTATACAGATACGAGATTTTTGTGTTCACAGGTAGCCCTCCTTTTGAATGATCATGTCATGCCTCCCATCTCCATGCAACCGCTCTGGCTGCCGTTCATCACTTCCTCCATGCTGTAATAGCCCTTGTACGCGATGTAACCCCGGTCGGTGAACATGCCGTCCTCCTCACTCATGCGCTGCTGGGCGTAGCCTTCGTAGTCATAGAACCCATCTAAATTCTCATCGTAATCAAAATAGCCGGACTGCTGGATCATGTACTTGCCGTATTCCTCCGGCGTGTGCGCGTCGGGAGCGAAGTCAAAGAGCTCGAGGTTTTCCGCAAGTCTTTTGATCTGTGCCGCAGTTTTCGGCTTTGCCATAGCCACCACAGCGCCCAGCTTTTTGAGGTCATCCGTGGAAAGAGTATCCGCTACCTGCGCCAGTGCATTGAGGTCCGCAAGGCTTTCCTGTTCCATATCCAGCAGCACGTCTACCTCGTCCGGCAGATGGCTCTCCACCAGCCGCAGGCGGATCTCCGGCGGATCGGTGATGCCGGCACGAAGCAGGGCTCGGTCGATCTCCTCCTGCGTCATGGGGAGAAACAACCAAGTGATGTGCTCGGTGTCCTCCGGCTCGGCTTTGGAGGTCAGCGCAAGGGCGCTGGCATTCGGCTCATAGTAATAGCAGGGAAAGAACTGCCCATCGTAGACCTGCTCCAGCTTTATGCCGTTGTCATAGGCCACGCCATAGGGCGTGATCGTGCCGTTGCCATTCTCAATGAGCTGCCTTGCCGTTTCCTCGCCGTCCAGCGCCTCCAACTCGTCAACTCTTGCGCTGCCGCCGTGCAGATTCATGTAGTGGTCTCGGCCAATGGCAGCAAGGTCAGAAAAATCCGTGATGACTGTAGTCTGCTGACAGCAGAAGGTCAGGTTTATGAAATCCTTCAGCTTGGAGAGTTCCAGCTTATGGGCCATTGCCTGAAACTGCGCAGCTTCACCGTCATCGAAGCTCTCCAGCCGTTTGGCGAGATAGTTCAGCTCCTCTACATTTACCGTAAGCATCTCCATGCGCTTAAGAACGGTGTAGAAGCTGTCGATCTCCTCCACCTTGCAGTCAGCTTTGACCGCATCACCGATCTTCAATGCCTCCAGCAGCTCCATGCAGTACGCATACTGGTCATGTGAGATTGGAAACGGAATGGTTGCCACGCCGTATTCCGGGTGCAAAGGGTTACTAAAAACAGCTTGAATCATTCTTCTTTCTCCTCTCGATTTTCTCCATATCTGTCCGCAGGCAAGTCCCATCCCGATGCCAGCAGATGACACCGTGGGCGGGGTACGGGCATCCACGGCATCTTTCGTTCTCCGTGCAAAACACCGGCTCCGGCGGCGTCGGCACAAATGCCGTGCAGGTGCGTTTGTCTACGCTGCGTCTGATCCCATCGATCATGTTTACCTCCTTATCCATAAAATACAAAAGGACGAAGTCTGACCGTTCAAACTCCGTCCCATGGCATTCTGTATTACATTGTCTGTTCCATCGCGTCTTCCTGCTGCCGGATGCGCTCGGCCAAATCCGGCACACAATCCTCGATCTGCTGCTGTACGCTTCGGATCACCTTTTCCTGTTCGGCGGTGAGGTCGAAAAAATCACCGTCTACAGAGTCGGCGCAGCAGCGGTAGATCTCTGTCATCTGCTCTGGGCTGAAAAGCTGCTCCTTGTGGATGAGGCCGCTTCGTATGGCAAAATCTTGCTTGGCTCCGTCATAGTTCTCCATGAAATAGTGTCCGTGGGATAAGCCCGTGCGGTCATAGTCCCAATCCCATGTAACGAATTGAACGCCGTGTTTACTATGCATCCCGGCCAACACCGTGCCGTTGAAGTCGGCAAGGATTCGATAGTCGCCCTCCAGCCCGCTGGCTTTGAGCTGCGGAGCGGTCTCCATAGCAAGCATATACTCTCTCGTCCGTGCGGCGATGTCCTCGGCCTGGCGGAGAGCCTCCTCGGTCTGAGGTGTGCCAACATCCTCCCGCCGATAGAACACGCTGCCCTTGCCGGTGATCCGGCAGAGAGGCACGCCATTCCAATAGACAGGCATCTGCGAGTCCTCTAAAGGCTGGGTTTCAAAGCCAGCGCGGTGCAGGCAGGTACAGACTTCCTCAAGGTAGCGGTTCTGCTGTTCCGTATTGCGGTCATTCATGTTGTGATCCTCCCATTTTGTAATGAAAAGAACGCCGGTTCGATGGTTCTACGAAACCAACAAACCGACGCCCTGCCCCCATATTTATGTTGTGCTATGCGATCCTATAGGCAGAATGAATCCACCTCGCTCTTACCATCCGAATCTGTCCGAAGTATGCACAGCGTGAATCCTCCCAAATTGGGTTCAGTTTCTTTGGCGAGGGCAAGTATTTCCTCCGATATCTCTTTGGATGTCAAGCAGAACGATCCGACCGCATTGCAGAGAACAATAAACTTCTTATACTTGCAGAATAACTCTTTGTATTTGTGGTACTTATTCACAATTCTTTCGGAGTATATTTTGTATCTCTCCGAAAGGTCGATGAGGCTCTCTCCAACCGCCACCGCTACGCCCAAATCGAAGTATGAGTAGTTTTCAGCTTTTCCGCCATGCACTTTTTTCGCATTCGCCCTAATATCCGCCGCAGTGCGCCCTTTCCCAAAGTTTTCTTTTGAGATTCTCCGCATGACAGACTCGCTTTCGGTTGTCAGTCGTGTAACTTCAATGCCAATTTCACCGGAATCCCCAAGCACAAAATCCGGCCGCTCAGTTTTAAGAATTTTCATACTCTTGAGTTCTCTATAGTGTGAGGATAAGTCGAATAGAACCGCATATTCTTCTCGTGCTTTTATATCATCGGGCAATTTGGCTTCTTCAAAAAAATGGCACAAATATTTGCCAAAATTGCGGTAATCTTGTGTGCTCAAATTGTGCGTATACTCGCAGAGAGACAACTTGTCAAACACATACTCAGCCCCGTCTATATTGACCGTTTCCCGTGCTGCGTCAAAAGTGTCGTATTCAAATGATTGGAGTGATGCAACGGCTTTTGCCAGTTGTTTGAGCGTAGCATTTCGATGCATTTGCTTTTCGTTCATAATGTTCTCTCTCATAACACGGATGCGAACCGATTGGGGCCAATACTCCCTAAAATCTCCAAAATTCGCCGGAAACGCTCGGTTCGCATCCATATAAATCTCTCCAAATAGTTGCAAAAAAGCTGTGAAATATGAAATTTCACAGCTTTTCGTGGTGGACCTGAAGGGATTCGAACCCTCGACCTCTCGGATGCGAACCGAACGCTCTCCCAGCTGAGCTACAAGCCCGTATTCACTTGCGTACCTCACTATTATACACATTCCCCGCAAAAAAGCAAGAGGAATTTCTGCGCCAGCCGCATCATTGTGGCGTTTATTATTAAGTGCGAAAGAGCTAATCAGCTCCGACGCACTTATTTTTTATGCAGAAACGGAGGCGAGGCAATGAAATACGAGTGTTTGAAGCTCGAGGAGCGGCGGATTATTGAAGATATGTACGCCAAGGGCGCGAGGCCGGGCGAAATCGCCCAGCGCATCGGAAAATGTCAAGCGACCATCTACCGCGAGCTCGAGCGAGGCAAGACCGGGAAAACGGACTCTCGCTTTCGGCAGGGGTATAGCGCGGAGGTGGCAGAGGCTCGCGTAAATCAGTCGTACCGCAATAGAGGCCGTCGGAAAGCGGCTCGATAAGAAATGGAGGTTACTCATACCATGAACGGAAAAAACCTTACACCGGAACAATGTTCCAAACTATCCCTTTATATCCTTATGACGACCAAAACCCGCGAGGGTGAGGTAGAAACATGGGAGAAGCTCGCAGAGGAAAAGAACGAGGACGGCTCCGCGAAATACATTCACGCCGCCGGTAATGCACAATTTTGGAGAGAGCTCAACGAAGAACTCAAAGAGATTATGCGGATTTTGGAGGCGTGAGCATGAATGTTTTTCAGAGTATCACAGAAAGCCCGGCGGCTCTTGCGACGCTCCTCCGTACAATTCCGGCGGTTGAAACGCCGTGGGACGACGCTTTTCATCGGCTCTGCTGTGCTTCGTGCAAAGCGGAAAACTGCGACGACTGCCGTCGCCCGGAGCGGGATAACCCGCTTTGGTGGCTCGGCCTCCCGGCGGAGGAGGTAGCAAAATGAGCAATCTTGAGAAATGGCTTACTTCCATAGAGCCGGAAAAGGTTATCAAAGATATTCAAAAGAGAGCTTGCCCGGAATGTCCGGCGGAGGAATATTGCAAAAACTCTCCGCTGAACTCCTGCACGGAAGTCCTCAAGGCGTGGGCAAAAGAGGAGGTGGCATAAATGGATATGGATTTAGAACAAAAGGCCATTATGCGGCTCCGTGAGGCGGCGGACACGTCCGAACGCTTTTACAAAGCTCCCCTCATTGTGACGACCAGCGGCGGAAAAGATAGCTCCGTTTGCGTGGCGCTCGCAGAAAAGGCCGGTATCGACTTCGAGGTTATACACAATCATACGACCGTAGACGCGCCAGAGACGGTATATTTTGTCCGTCGAGAGTTTAAGCGGCTCGAGGGAAAAGGCATAAAATGCACGGTCAACTATCCGCACTACAAGGGCGAGCGGGTGACTATGTGGAGTCTCATTCCACAAAAGCTTATGCCTCCGACGCGGCTCGTACGCTACTGTTGTTCCATCCTCAAGGAGCGCGGCGGTCAAGGCCGCTATATAACGACGGGCGTTAGGTGGGCAGAGAGCACCAAGCGCAAGAACAATCGCGGCATTTATGAGACTATACCCTCAGACCCGCGAAAGAAAATCGTCCTCAACAATGACAACGACGACCGGCGGCGGCTCTTTGAAACGTGCATGAGACAGCACAAAGCCGTATGCAATCCTATCATTGATTGGACGGACGCGGACGTATGGGACTATATCGAGTCCGAAAAAATCCCGGTCAATCCGCTTTACGAGTGCGGATTTTCCCGCGTCGGGTGCGTCGGGTGTCCTATGGCGGGAACTCAAGGCAGACAAAAGGAGTTTAGGCGCTATCCGAAATACCAAGACGCATATATCCGCGCTTTCGACAAGATGCTCGAGGAGAGGAAACGCCGAGGGAAAATGCAAGGCACATGGAGAGACGGTACGACAGGCCGCGACATTTTTCATTGGTGGATGGAGGACGGGGTACTCCCCGGTCAAATGGAGTTCGACGACCTCTTATTAGAGGAGGCCGAGGAATGGTAGGCGCTGATTTTACCCGCACTTGTGAGGGGTGCGAATACGTCGTAGCGGAGCCGCTGACAAAAGGAAACGTCTCATATCGGTGCTTTGCTCCCGGCAGATGCAGAGGATATACAGTCGGTCTAAAGCGGTTTAATCCGTTCATTCCGGCATGGTGTCCGAAATTAGAAAGGAGCGACAAGGATGAATAAAGCGGCATTATTAAAGAAAATCCGCACACTTGCCGAGCGTGGAGTCGGCGGAGAGGCGGAAAACGCCGAAAAGCTGCTTGCTCACATGATGGAGAAGTACGACATTTCAGAGGACGAGCTCGACGCGGATATACGCGAGCGAAACGATTTCGAGTACCACGGCAAGGAGCAAAAGAAAATACTCCGGCAAGTAGTCTATAAGGTTACAGGCGGCAACGCCTATGAGCTTTACTATACAGCGACAGGGCGCAAGGTCAAAACTCAACTCGGCGCGGACTGCACTCCCGCCGAAAAGGTGGAAATCGAGTATCTTTTCGACTTCTACAAAAGGCTTTGGGAGAAAGAAAAGGAGGCATTTCTCGCCGCCTATATCCAAAAGCACCGCATTTTTGCAATCCGCGCCGACATAGAGCCGCAAAGAATAAGCCCGGAGGAGGCGCTTAAAATGGGGGCGCTTATGGAGGGCATGAGCGACGAAAGTCCGCTCCGAGCAATCGAGGCTTGATAGAGGAAGTTCGGCAAATGTCTATTAGTGATTTTACAAATAGGAGGCTTAAAAATGGGTGAAACGAGTTCAAGAGTGCGGCTTATGGGAAATTTGCAAGCCGCCGTCGCGGAGGCAGTCTCCGGCACAATGGAGGAGCGCGGGCGTGGTTTTGCATCCAACCGCGAGGCGTGGGCGGCACTGAAAGAGAGTATCGAGCGCACAAAGCAGATGCACACGGACATTGAGAAAGTCCATAAAGAAATGTGGAGCGCAGTCAAGGACAGAAACGAGGACGCTTTTAGCGCTCTCGCGCAGGAGTTCGAGCGGGGCTCTCGCATTCTTGCCGAGGAGTGGGCGCAAACGTCCGCCCTCGCAAAAATAGCCGTTATCAGCGAGTCAGACGATTAAGGAGGTACACCGATGAACGACCATACAAAGCGAGACGAATTGCTCTCCCCCGACGTTGCGCCGGTACAGCGCGTAACAGGTCGCCTTATATGCGACCCTCTGACGATGGACAAGCCGGAGGCTATCAGTTCCGAAATAAAGAAAAAGGCGCGGGAGGCTCTAATCGAGGAATTGGAGGCACGAGGCGCGATTTCCTATTCTTTTGAAGTGCGCGAGGGCGTTTTGTATGCCAGTATGCTGGCGGCATTGCCTACAAAATCAAGCGAGGAGGCTACATAAATGAAAAAGTATTATTCTAAAACGCTCGGCGTTGAGGCGTTCGCTCTCGATGTGGCACAGCTCGATATTTTGAAAAAGGCTGGTTACACTGTGCCGAGCCCGGAGGCAGTTATCGCAGACCCGGCGGTTAGGATTGAACCGCCGGAGGATGCACGGGCATATATCGTCTTTAATTTCAAATCCGGTGCTTTTACAGTCCGCACGAGGACGCAAACGCTCGCCGGTAGTGAGGTCGGCGCTTTCGTTGGCGAGGTCGTATCGGCGGCGGTTTTGTGTAGCCTCGTCGAGCGGGCAGACCCGGACAGGCCGAAAAAAGAGGCTCCGGCGGCATCGGCGACGGCCTCTCCCATCGTGAATATGCTTCGGGATGCTTTCATCCGGGCGGCAAACAACAAGGCGGCTCCGGCGGCGGATAATCCCGTGGAGGAGGCAGACGCGCCGGAGGTAGTCGAATGAAGCGCAGACGACCAGCGCCACCGGGATACCGCCCGCGCTTTCCCGGTACGATGAAATTATACCTCGTCCGACACGAGCGATACGGGGAGCTTACAGAAAATGGCGTGAACAAGCTCGAGGCCATTACCGCCGCCGCCAGAAAGTGGGGTGCTCGGTGGACGGAAATCGCTCGGGAGTGCGAGTGTATCGTACTCGCAGAAGATACGCCAGAGCACAGAATACCATAACAAGGCAGAAACAGAGGTTTATATCACTTCTGCAACATAATTAAATGGAGGAAAAGACTATGCAACTCATTACCACAAGAAACAAGGAAATTTCTATCCCGGAACTCAAAGAGGCGATTTCAAGCGGAAACGGCCTCGAGGTCATTCGCCCGTTCGACAAGCTCTCTATCGAGCTCAAGAACGGCGAGCGCGTTAATGCCGTTTGTGGCGGCTACATCAATGAGAAACGTGTCCGTTTCGTCCTCGAGGACTGCCTTGCGGAAACGTGGCGTATGAATGACACTTCGACCAACAAGGGCGGATACCTCAAAAGCGAGGGGCGGCGGCACGTTCTTGAGGACATTCTCCCTCTTTTTCCGGACGAGCTCGCGGAGGCGTTCGTACCTCGATTTATGTCCGAGGAAATCGACGGAGAGCGCCACGAGTACGCCGACACTCTATGGCTCCCCTCTGCAACCGACATTTTCGGCGCTGGAGAGTGGTGGAACGAGGAGCCGGACAGCGTTCAGCTTGAGATTTTCAAGCGCGAGCGTGACCGCGTAAAAGAGCATATCGGTGATGGAACGTGGTTTTGGTGGCTCCGTTCCCCGCGTGCGAGCAACTCCAGCTATTTCGTGTATGTGAACACCGACGGCACGGTCTACTACAGCCTTGCCGACTTCTCGAGTGGCTTTGCGCCCGGCTTTGACCTGTAAAATTCGGAATTGAAAAGCTCCCCGGCTCAATGCCGGGGAGCAAGACACAAGGAGGCCAAACATGAGAATAATTGAAAAAACAAGGGCTAAAATCCGCCTCCGCCGGATTTGTAAAGCTCTCGGCGTGAAGCCGTACCCGGAAATGGTGCGGTATGTTATCGACCGTGACGAGACAATTTTCGAGGGAGGCCGTTGCAACGGTAAGACTCTGACGCTCATTATAGACGAGCTCGTATATAAGCGTGTCCCTCCGGCGCTGTTTGATTGCCCTATGGAGTGCCGTTTTTGCAAAGACCCCGATTATTGGAGAATGCCTCGACTGAACGGAGACAGGTTTTACACATCTGAGTTATCGAGAGCTATCAAGCAGTGCGAGACGGCGGGAATTGATGTAGGCAGGGGCAAGAGGAGCCATAAAGACATGACCGCAGACAAGGTGGGCAAAAAATGAGGCACAAAAAGAAAAACCGCCTTGCGGCGGTGGAGTTCCTCGCCGTACTTATCGTGACGGCGCTCGTTTTCATCAAGAGCAGAGATTACGCGCTCGCATGGCGCGGCTACGAGGCCGTCGGCGGTGAGTTTATGCTCTTGCTCTTACCTATTATATATTACACGTCAAAGAGGATTATTACGGACATAGTGATAGATTTCGTAAATCTCTACTATAAAGAGCCGGAGGACTGAAAATGCAGGACGCGAAAAAGAGAAACCGCCGACGCTTTGCAGAACGTCGGCGGGGACTCGTCCCGGAAAAGACGAGCGATTACTCATACCTTTATCATTATAACACGCTCCGGGGCGGTATGCAAGAACAAAAAATTGAGCGCACAGCGCGTTTTTTCGGGCTCGTATGGAATATTAACAAACCGACCATAGAGATGCTATCGGCGGAGGGTGTCAGAGCATGAGAACGATTTACAGAGAGAAGCGCTATTATTGCGGTGAATATCTCGATGTGTTTATCTATCCGACCTATTCACAGGCTCGGAGCAGAGGCAAGCGGAGCAAGCCGACCAGCAAGGCACAAGCAAAGCTCAACCAACGGCACAGAGAGGAGAAGCTCGTCCGTCTCCTCCACGCAAACTTTACACCTGACGATTATGAAATCCATTTGACATATCAATACCAGCCGGAGAGCCCGGAGGAGGCACAACGTCTTTTACGGAACTTTATTCGCCGAGTTCAAAGAGCACGGAAAAAACAGGGGCTCCCGCCGCTCAAGTACATAGCCGTAACGGAAAAGGGCTCGAGGAAAGGGCGCTATCATCACCATGTTACACTTTCCGGCGGATTGGATAGAGACGAGCTCGAAAGCCTTTGGGGGCTCGGCTATGCGAACTCTCGCCGTTTGCAGTTCACGGAGAGCGGCCTCGCCGGGCTCGGTCATTACATCGTCAAGAGCCCGCTTTACACCCGCGCATGGAACGCCTCGAAAAACCTCATTGACCCGGAGCCGAAAACACGGGACGGACGTATTTCCGGCAGACGTGCGGAGGAGCTCGCTCGAGACACGACCAACAACGCAGAATACGAAAAGCTCTATCCGGGCTATGTCCTTGCCGACGCTGGCGCATGGCACAACGACGTAAACGGAGGAAAGTATATCGTCGCCCGCTTCTACCGGCGGGACGGTGTATTTATAAAACCGAAACGGAGGAAACGAAAATGAACGTAAACGAGTTTGCAAAAGACGTACACGAAAACGCGGTTGCACATGGATGGTGGGACACGGCTCGGAGCTTTCCCGAGGTAGCCGCGCTCATTCATTTGGAAGTATCGGAGGCTCTCGAGGAATGGCGAGACGGAAACCCGGCTATCTATGGATGTTGCGGCATCCCGGGCGCTGTCTGTGAGTTTGAGGGCGCTTGCGACAAGGGCGAGAAAACCGGGACTTGTAAGCCGGAGGGTGTAGCCGTCGAACTCTGCGACGCGGTTATCCGGATTTTTGATTACCTCGCCTATTTGGGCGTGGATGTTGAGGCCGTTCTCACGGCAAAGCATGAATACAACAAAGGGCGCGAGTATCGCCACGGAGGAAAACGCGCCTAAACCACGATTACGCACGAGGAGGGCGAGCTATGATTAACTATTTCGAGGCGGCGGAGAAAACACTCCGCGCTCGTGGCTTGCTCGAGGTGGCTTTAGGAAACCTCGAGCGGAAAAAGGAGCGTATTTTACGATATGGCGCTCCGTCGGAGTATCCGTCGGCGGATATGTCAAAACCGTACACAGGCGCAAAAACCGTAAACGACGCGCTCGCGGACTGTCTCGAGCTTACCGAGGTTATGCGAGAGATTCAAGTTACCCGGGATAAGGTCGAGGAAATAGACGCAGTTCTCGCACAGATGGAGGAGGGCGATGCTCACATCCTCCGGCTTTGGTACATCGAGCGCAAGAGCAAGGATAAAATCGCGGAGGCCGTATGTTATGCCTCGCCTACGTCGATATACGACCAGCGCAATAAAGCCCTTGTGCGCTTCGCTCTCCTCTACTTCGGTGCGGGCGCTATGCCGTCTATGTAAGGCGCTTTCTCGCTTATTCTCATGTTTTGAAAAAAAGGTGTATGGAAACTTGCTTTTCCTCTGTGCTATCATTGAGGCGTAAAGAGAGGTCGAGGGAAACCTCGCCGCCGTGCGCCCCGCGCTTTATGCGCGAGGCGTTCTCTTTATCCACACGGAGGAAAAGAGCATGAGAGAGTTTGCAAAAGCGTTTTACGAGTCTCCGGCATGGAGACGCACACGAGCATATATTCTCAAGAGAGACGCGGGGCTATGCGTCCACTGTGGCGAGCCCGGCGTTATCGTGCATCACAAGATAGAACTCACGCCGAGGAACATCGACGACCCGGCAATCGCGCTCGGCGAGGATAATCTCGAGACAGTTTGCCGGACGTGTCACGCATTGATACACGAGGGAACGCCGCCGCTCGCCGACGGCCTCGCTTTCGATGCTGACGGAAATATTATCACAGCGCCACACCCCCCGGGGTGCGCCGAAATAAACACCCGGCAAGTAACCGCGCCTCAATCCTCGAAAGAACCGACCCGGGCGCGCACATGAGGGGGGGGTAAAGCCGGGGCGGAGGGAGGTTTATACATTATATGGCGGCAAATAAAAAAAGCTATGATGAGCTCTCGATTTCTGAAAAAATCGAGGCAAAAAAGAAAAAAATTCGGCGGCTTTTCAAAGAAATGCCTCCCGAAAAGCGGCAATTTGCCGACGGGCTTATCAACCAATTCGCCGTGACCTCCGTCACGCTGGAACGTCTCGCCGACGAAATCAACAACATGATTTGCGGGAAAAAGCTTGAAATAATCGCCCGCCGCGGCGAATATTTTCTCCATGGCCCGGAGCGTCGCCGGAGTGAGCAGCGTCATACAACCGGCGAAATATCCCACTTTCCCCGTACCCGACGAGCGGTCCACCCCTTTCAGATAATCGTAACGCATCAGCGCAGGCGAATCCACCCGCTTCTGCCGGCTGTTGAGCCGCAGGATGTTGAGCTCTATCCCTACCGGACAGCGCGCCTCGCACAGACCGCACATCAGGCAGTTGTCCGCCACCTCGTCCGTCAGTTTCCCATACCGCCTGTCGCGCAGGAAATAGACCGACTGTACGTTGTCGATACCCAGGTCCCGCTGGAGCTGGCACGGGTCGAGGCAGATGCCGCACCGTGAGCAGGCCTGTATCTGGAAATTATCGAAACTCTTCTCTTTCGGGCCGCTGCGGAGCCGGTACCGGCGCAAAAAAATGAGCGGCACCTCGGTGAAGATGTGCATGTAGCGCGAGAAAGGCATGGCTATAAAGAATGCGGCCAGCGCGAAGGAGTAGGCCCACCAAGCCGCCGCATTGAGGTCGGCGACGGCAGTAGCACTCATCCCGGAGGCTATCAGGTCGCCCAGCGTACCGGTCAGGAAACCGCCGTTGTGTTTGATAGCCGCCGTCAAACTCTCGGCCGTAAGCCGCAACGGAAATATCAGCCACAGCGAAGTCAGTGCCACACGGTCCACGAACACATGACGCGTAGTCCGCTTCATTCCCATGGTCCGCGAACGCATCCGCTTGAACCACGCGAGCAGGACGCCGGAGAAGACCACCAGCAGCAACAGGTCCATGACAAAAGCGAACGGGTTCCAGCCCGTCTCTCCCTCCGGCCCGAAGTAGCGGAAGAAGACATGGGCATGTAGCGGTGTCCCTGCGCCAAGCACCGCCGCAGCCTCCACCCATCCCACCACAATAAGCAGGAACCAGCCGAAAGCGAGGCTCATATGCATGTAACCGAGCAGCGGATTCACCCGGAATATCTTCCTGTGCAGCAGCGATTCGCAAACGACTTCCCAGAAGGCGCGTAAAGTTGCAACCGTAAATATTCCCCTGCCGATAGCCCGTTTGTCGTCACCGGGCAGCAGCCACAGCCACCGGCCCCACTTCCACAGGATGACCGCAAACATGAAGACCGTCCCCACGAGGAACGGAATAACGAAATGGTCGTAATACGTCATCATACCTGCCTCCCGCTAATAATCGCCCAGTTCGCGTTTGATTTTCATCACCACGGCCCGCGTATTGATGCCGCGAGGACACACCAGCCGGCATTTGCCGCAGAGCATGCACTTGTCCATTTGTTCGTAAGCCTCGCGGTATTCGCCGCGGCGCACGAGCGTGTGTACCTTGCGGAAGTTGAACGACGTCAGATTACCCGCCGTACAGGTCGCGGTACACGACCCGCACGCAATGCAGGTCTGCAGCTCCGGCATGTCGTGCAGGATTTTCTCCGCCGGCACGAGGTCGTTCGTGTCGAGGTTCACCGCCCTGGGCTGCGATATGGAAAAACCGAACTGTGGCATCCGTCTTATAATTTAAGGTATCCGGCCACGCGCTCCGCCACGGCGGCTCCTTCGTTCAGACTCTCGCCGATGTTCTTCGGGGCGGTGACCGTACCGGCGTAGAAAATATCGGCCCGCTGCGAAAGCATGTTCCCGGAGAAGGGGTCGAGCGGCTGCATGAAACCGTTTTCGGCTACGCGAAGT
>OHKL01000734.1_pt1 | contig 16292 bp, 18 predicted proteins | sample 1568721 | NCBI WGS metagenome assembly OHKL01 (sample SAMEA3879543, study PRJEB24766) | human gut metagenome | biome: human-associated habitat; feature: feces | place: USA | collected 1985/1987 | reverse complement strand
GAGGGTCTGCACCACATCTCCGCCGACGTGACGGACGAGGCCGCCGTCAACGCCGCCGTGGCGCAGATCGTGGCCGAGGCCGGTCATATCGATCTGCTGGTGAACAACGCCGGGTTCGGCATCTCCGGCGCCATCGAATTCACCGCCCCGGAGGACGCCAAAAAGCTCTTTGACGTGAACTTCTTCGGCATGGTGAACATGAACCGTGCCGTGGTGCCCCTGATGCGGGCGGCGGGGCATGGCCGCATCGTGAATCTCAGCTCCGTGGCTGCGCCGGTGCCCATCCCGTTTCAGGCGTACTACTCCGCCACGAAAGCCGCCGTCAACGCCTATACCATGGCGCTGGCCAACGAGCTGCGGCCCTTCGGCGTCACCGTATGCGCCGTCATGCCCGGCGACATTCACACCGGCTTCACCGCCGCCCGGAAGAAGGTGGCAGAGGGCGATGCGATCTATCACGGCCGCATTTCCCGCTCCGTGCAGCGCATGGAGCACGACGAGGAGACGGGCATGGATCCCGCCAAGGCCGGCGCGTACATCGCCGCCGTCGCCCTGCGGGACGGGAACCGCCACCCGCTGTACGCCATCCGCTTTGACTACAAATTCTTCACGTTTCTGGCGAAGGTACTGCCCGCCCGGTTTCTGAACTGGCTGATCTATTGTCTGTACGGGAAATAAAGCGAAACAAAACGCATCCGCGCCGCGGATGCGTTTTTTATCTGCGAAAAGCGCGGCCTGCGCCGCGCTTTCCCTTCCTCCCTGTCTGCGTCTCCTGTTGAGACGTCCCCTGTGTTGACTGATCGATGGTAGTATAGCAGAATATTCGCAAAATGTCCAGCCGCGCGGCCACGCAAAGCCAACATTTACCGCCGATTTTAACGCATATCGTACCGCTGCCGGGCAAAACTACCGTTGCGATACCCGACAAGCGATCTTTGCTTACGCGAAGGTACGCAAGGGCATTTGCCCATGATTTGAAAGGAGAACAACTATGTCTACCAAGAACAGCAACAAGCTGAATGTCCCCGAAGCCAAGGCCGCTATGGATCAGTTCAAGATGGAGGCCGCCTCTGAGGTCGGCGTGAACCTGAAGAACGGCTACAACGGTCACCTGACCAGCCGCGAGGCCGGCTCCGTGGGCGGCCAGATGGTCAAGAACAATTGCCCCGTACGAACTATGAATTTCGTGAGGGCTAATCGTACGAAGTTGGGGCACGCGGTCGAGGTGCGATACATAGCAGGCATCACAATATAGAGAAACGCATGAGCCACCTTGTAGCTTCTTTATTAGCTATTATTGAAAAGCTACCAATCAAAAGCAACTGAATCAACAAGCGAACGAACGGGAAATCCATGAAAGGTGTTTTTAGGGGGACTGTAAATTGAATACACCTAAGGAATGCGCGGATAGCCTTCAAAAATCTTCCAAGTGTATTCCCCCCTTCAACAATACGTTCTCGCTCGTACGTTTTGAACCTCTTTCGGTCTAGTAAGTCAGGAGGGGGCTATCTGACCCAATTGTATTTTGACATATTTTGAGCTATGGGAATAGTCCCCTCTTTCTACCATTCTTTCCATGTAGAAGGAGGGGACCTGCTCAGTTATTCAATCGTGCGGTGTAAAAATTCGCCCAAAATTCACGCTTTTCGTTCACTCGTGGGAATGAAATCCACTTTTCTACAGAGAGAGGCCATTCGGTACGAATAACTACGGTTTTTGCCTCGAAGCACTTGCGGAAGACGCTTTCGTTTTGATACACGCAGCGAATTCCTGCGCCTTTTTCCAGTCATGAGCTATCAGAGAAGCTGTTGGCAAACAAGACCGGCGATATGCTGTGAGACCACAAACGACTGAGCAGGCTCAGAAGCGCAAAAGCAACTCCGGAGCCTGCTCTTATGAAGAGGTTTATACACACCCGATAGTGAGCAATATGTTGGCGTATGTACGCTGCTCACCGGTGCTGATGGCCAAAGCGATCCCGTCACAGGCGTCATAGAACGCCTGCCGGCTATGGCCTTCCAAGGGCAGATCGCTCAGACGGCGGAAGTCCGAAAAGATCTCCGGCTCTTCGCCGTCTTCCCGTGTCATCACTTCGGCCCGCTCAAAGGGAACTACGTCGCACAGTGCCTCCAGTACCTCTGTCACGGTGGGGCAGCCCCGGCGCAAGCCCAGATAGACCTTCGCCGCATTGCCGGTTTTTTCTGCCAGCGGGTAATTTCCGTCCGCAATGAGTATTTTGCTGCCATGGCCGCACCGTGAAAGCACGTCCATGATCTCAGGGTGGATACAGGTGGTTTTCAGCATATCAGACCTCCGCTTTCTCGTTAGCCCGCAGCTGCCCCAACGTTCCGCCGGGATGCCAGCGGACGTATTGCTGCGGCGTCACATCTGCGTCAGATTGCAGGAGCACGCTCAACGCTTGCAGAACCACTGTTTCTGCAAGAATAGACATCCGAGGTGCGCGGTTCAGCGGCCCGCCCTCGTTTTCTACTGCCGCCAACAGATGTACATCGCTCTGTTGGGCCAGCCAGGACGTCTCGTGGCCGGTCACGCCGATAATACGGCAGCCATTGGCCTTTACCGCCGCTACCGTCGCTTTCATTTCAGCCGTCTCGCCGCTGTTGGAGATAAAGATCACCACATCGCCGGGTACGAGCTGACCGCAGGAACCGTGGACGGCCTCTGTCCCGTGCAGGAAATAAGCCGGCGTGCCTGTGGAAGAAAACAGGGATGCCAGATAGCCCGCCAAATGTGCCGGTTTCCCGATACCGGAGATGTGCAGCCGGTTCCCGTCCTGCTTCGCGGTACGGATCAGCTCCGCAGCCCGCTCCAGTGCCGGATAGTCCAGTGTTTCCACGACCTCCTGCATCTGAACCTGCACACTTTGACAGAAGTATTCATAATCTTTTTTACACTTGTGTTCCATAGTCACTATCTTCTCTCCTTCAAGTTGACCGCAGCACGATATCATTCCAGAACGGACATATCCAGCCCGGATCGCTCCGCCCTCTCTTTGACCTCCGCGAAGGTAGGCAGCGAGGGCATTGCACCCAGCCGTGAGACAGTCAGTGCCGCCGTATTAGCCGCAAAGGAGAGCGCTGTTTTCTGATCCGCGCCGGCACAGACGGCAAAGCAGAACGATGCGACAAACGAGTCGCCTGCCGCCGTCGGGTCTACTGCCGTGATATCCTTGACGCAGGGGCAATAGAGGAATTCCTGCCGGTTTAGCAGCACCGCACCGCCAGAACCCAGAGTGATGATCACATTCTCCACGCCCTGCTCCAGCAGTTTTTGTGCCGCACGCCGGGCGTCCTCCATATCCGGGCGGCCATCTTCGTTTCTGATGTGGATGCCCGTCATGCTCTCTGCCTCGTGCTCATTGGGGGAGATATAGGTCAGCCGCGCCAGCAGATCCTTCGACAACGGTGCGCTGGGGGCAGGATTGAGCATGACCGGAACGCCCCTCTCATGGGCGTAGCGGCAGACCAGCTCGTTGATCTCCATGGGGATCTCCAACTGCAGTACCACCATATCGTACTGGGCAATCTCATCCTTTAGGAATGCGACATCCTCCGGGTGGATGGCCATGTTGGCGCCGGAAATAACGATGATCCGGTTTTTTGTAGATCCATCTGCCGCTTTTTCGAGGATGATGACGGAGCAGCCTGTATTTTCCCGGGCGTCGCACATGACGTGTTGGGTATTCAGCCCGGCCTTATGGCAGGCGTTCAGCATTTCCTTCGCGTTGCTGTCGCAGCCCATCTTGCCGACCATAGTTACATCCGCGCCCAGCAGGCTGGCCTGCACCGCCTGATTTGCGCCCTTTCCGCCAGGAGCTTTATGAAAATCATCGCCCAGCACCGTCTCCCCCTCTGCGGGGAACACGCTGGTCGTCGCGATCTGGTCGAGGACGAAGCTGCCGACCACCAAAATGTTGGGTTTGTGCTTCATAACTGTACCTCCGTGTTATACTGCGGGGACTGTTTTATATTCCGCCTCTTCCAGCGCTTTCATCAGCGCCGCAGTGTCCTCTGCCGAGACTTCCTCCATGGGCTTGCGCATCCGGGCTGTTTCGATAATGCCCCACTGCTTCAGGATCGCCTTATAGCAGCCAATGTTGTTCTTGGCGCACAGAATGGCATTGAGCACGTTTGTCTTGCGCTGCAAACGCGTGGCAGAAGCCCAGTCATTGCGGGCCATGGCCTCGCGCACAGCCACATAATGCTCGGACACGATCATGGCGTTGCCGGAGATGACACCCTTGCCGCCTACGGCCACTACCGCCTCATACAGATGATCCGGCCCGACCAATACGTCAAACGCACCGTTGCGGACAGTCATCAGCTGCTGCAGCCGTGTCATATCGGGGTAGCTGTACTTGACACCGACCACATTGGGGCAAGCCTGCGCCACACGCTCCGCCAGAGCAGGCGTGATGTCGTTTACCGCATTCTGAGGGATACCGTACATATAGATGGGGAAATCTGCGGGAACGCTGTCCGAGACTTCTTTGTAGTAGGACAGCAGCGCGTCGTCCGACAGCTGGAAATACCACGGCGTCACCACGCCCACGCCGTCCGCACCGCAGGCAGCAGCGTGCTGGGCCAAGCGAATGGTACTGGAGGTGTTCGCTGCGCCGACCTGCGCAAAGACCGGCACGCGGCCTGCGGCCTGCCGTACCACTGTCTCCACCACCAGAATACGCTCGTCATCCGTCAGGTAGGCCATTTCGCCAGTCGTTCCGCAAGGATACAGGCAGTCTACACCCTTGTCGATAAGAAAATCCGTAAGACGCCGGAGGGACAAAACATCTACATGGTCGTCCTCGGTCAGCGGCGTCACCATGGGGATCACGACACCATACATTCTTTTCATATTCATGCTCCTCCTTCAGTCAGCTTTTCGCCGTCTCGTCGGCCACAAATCTGCCGATCCTGCGGATACCCTCGCAGATGTTTTCCATGCTGGTCGCATAAGAGATGCGTACATAGTTCTCGCAGTCCGGGCCGAAGCCTGTACCCGGCACAAGACCCACATGGTAGTTTCTCAGCAGCTTAGTGGCAAAGTCCGCTGCCTTCATGCCTGTACCCGCGATGTTGACGAAAGCGTAGAACGCACCCTGCGGTTTTACGCAGGACAGGCCCGGGATCTCGTTGATCATTTGGTAGACCACGTCGCGGCGCTCCTGGAAGGACGCCACCATCATGTCCAGATACGGTTGGGTCTGCTCACCGCTCAGGGCCTCTATGCCGGCCCACTGCACCGCGGTGTTGACGCAGGAGCAGGAATTCTCGTTGATCTTGCCGATAGCCTCGATCAGATCCGCCGGACCGGCCACATAGCCCAGCCGCCAGCCGGTCATGGCATAGGTCTTGGAGAAGGACTGGATGATGATGGTGCGATCCTTCATTCCGTCGATCATCGCGGGACTCCAGAACTTCATGCCGTCAAAGATGATATTATAGTACACCTCGTCACTGACAAGGTACAGGTCATGACGGGTGACAAAATCACACAGCGCCAGCAGATCCTCATACTGGATCACTGCGCCGGTGGGGTTGTTGGGGGAGTTCAGCAGCACAGCCCGAGTCTTGTCCGTCACTGCCGCCTCCAGATCCTCGATACGGTAGGTGAAATTGTTCTCTTCCCGCAGCGGAACGCGAACTGACTTACCGCCGGCCAGCACCGGATGATTCGGATGGTTGGACCAGGCCGGGTCGCCCACGATCACCTCATCACCTTCGTCCAGAATGGCCGCGAATGTCAGGCGCAGACCATCCATGCCGCTGTTGGTGATGACGATTTCTGTGGACGCATCGTAGTGCTTTCCGTAGATCTGTTCCATCTTTTGAGAGACAGCCTCTTTCAGCTCTGACAGTCCCGCGTTGGGCGCGTACTTGGTCTTTCCCTCCGCGATAGCGCGGATGCAGGCCAGCGCCACATTGGGAGGGGCGATAAAGTCGGGCTCTCCCACGGTAAAGGAGATCATATCGTCACAGGTCTTGGCGATCCGCTCCTGTTCCTCCAGAAACAGACGGATCATGGAACGTTCCAAGCAGGCTCCTGCTCTTGAAATCTTTTTCATAGTCGTAAGTGCTCCTTCAAGTTATGTTCTGTTTCTGTCAGACCACCACGATGGGCAGTCGGCAGGAAAAGCCGTAAAACAATTCACCGGAACACAGGCCGGACGCCTGCTCCAATTCTTCCACCGGGATCTCCCGCTGACCTTGGCGGCCCAGCAGCACCGCTTCGTCGCCCACGGCAACACCGGGAATATCTGTCACATCAACCATGATCTGATCCATGCATATCGTGCCCAATACCGGTGCGTATTCGCCGTGGATCAGCACACGGCAACGGTTCAGCAGCGTTCGGGTGTAGCCGTCCGCATAACCGATGGGCAGGGTAGCGATCACGCTTTCTCGCTTAGTGACAAACTTCCGCCCGTAGCTGATGGCCGTTCCGGCGGGGACGGTCTTCAGGTGGATGACCTTACACTTCACCGACATGACTGGCTTGACCTTCACCGTCTCGTGGTCGTGTACGCAGGCCGGATAGCAGCCCCAGACGATCGTGCCCGGACGGACGGCCTCGTAGAATACCTCCGGCAGACGGAAGATGGACGGGCTGTTGGCCGCCGTGCGCAGCGGGATAGGGACGCCGGCCTTCGTCAGCTGCTCATAGAACCAGTCGAAGCGCTCTTTTTGCAGATAGGTATACGTCAGATCTTCCAGATCTGCCGATGAAAAGTGGGTCATCAGGCCGAAAACGGAAACATTGGGCAGCTCCGGGATCTTCTTGACTTCCCGGACAGACGTCTCATCCGGCAGGAAACCGATACGCCCCATGCCGGTATCCACCGTGATCATCAGAGAAATATTCCGCTTTTCCTCGCTGCCGATGCGGGAGTATACCTCTGCCTCCCGCAGCTCGGAGATCAGCGGGACGACGTTCAGCCGAACGGCGGCACGGGCCAGTTCCTCCGGAATCAGCCCCATCATCACGATGGTGCAATCCACACCGGCATCCCGCAGCTCCTTGGCCTCCGCCAGCGTAGCTACCGCCAGCATATCCACGCCGCAATCCATATACGCCTGAGCTACTTCCTTCGCGCCGTGACCGTAGGCATTGGCCTTTGCCACGCCGATGATCCGGCTGCTGCCCACCCGCTGCTGCACCGCGCGGATGTTGTCCCGCAGCCGTGTGCCGTCGATCTCGACCCAGGCCGTTCTCAGGATGCTCTCATAATCAAACACAAGTCGTTCCTCCCATTTCTCAGTGGTGCAGGATCACGGACAGGAACTGCTTCAACCTCTCGTCCTCGGTGTCCTCGAAGAATGTCTTGCTGTCGGTGTCCACCCGGATCTTTGCGCCCTCCAGGAAGCACACGCGGGAGGCGACCTCGCGGGCGAAGCCCATTTCGTGGGTCACGATGACCATGGTCATGCCGATCTGGGACAGGCGGCGGATGGCGTCCAGCACTTCCTTGATCATCTCAGGGTCAAGGGCGGAGGTGGGCTCATCGAACAGCATCAGATCGGGTTCCAGCATCAGTGCGCGGACGATGGCCACACGCTGTTTTTGTCCGCCGGACAGCTGATGGGGGTATGCGTCCAGCTTGTCCGCGATGCCAAAAACTTCCAGATACTCCTTTGCTTTCTGCAGCATCTCGTCCTTGTTCTTTTTCTGCGTCTTTATCGGCGCGATCAGCAGATTGTCTTTCACCGTCAGGTTGCTGAACAGGTTGAACTGCTGGAACACCATGCCGATGTGCTTGCGGATCTCGCGGATGTTCCGGTGTGTGACCTCCTGACCGCGGTAGATGATCTTACCACTGTCGATCTTTTCCAGGCCATTGATGGTACGCAGCAGCGTACTTTTGCCGCCGCCGGACGGACCGCAGAGCACCACGACCTCATGCTCATAGATATCCAGGCTCATGCCGTCCAAAACGGTGAGGCTGCCGAATTTTTTCGTAACATCCTGGAGGGATACAACGATGTTGTTATTCTCAGACATATTTATCACCCATAATCCTTTTTACAACGGTACGCTCCAGCCGCTTGCCCAGCCATGTCAGGAAGTGGCACATGATGAAGAAGATCACCAGAATGTATGCATAGATCTCCAGCGGATAGGAGTACTTGGGAAGCAGCAGCTGCGCACGGCGCAAAACATCCATACAACCGATGGTGGCCGCCACAGACGTACCCTTGACCAGCATGACGATCTGGCCTATCAGAGCGGGGATCGTCACCAGCATGACTTGAGGCAGTACGATATATACAATGGTGTGTATCAGCGGCAGGTTCAGCGCTTTGGCCGCTTCCCACTGGCCTTTATCCACCGACAGGAATCCGCCCTTGACGATCTCCATCATATACGCACCCTCCACCAAAGAGATGGACAGCACGGAGATCCAGAACTGCGTGCCACGTACCAGCGTAGCGTAGAAGAAGAGCAGTACAATGATAGTAGGGATACCGCGGCACACTACGGCGTAAAGGCCCAGAATCTGATCTACCACCGGGATCTTCAGGCTGCGGATCGTACCAAACACGATACCGATCAGCAGGGAGAACAGCAGACATGCACCGATGAGCTTCAGCGTCATGGGCATACCCTGCCCAAGCATCGTTTTGACAACGATAATATAGCGATCCTGCATTGTCATACGGCGCACGCCTCCTTCCCTTCGTCACTGATCTCCGTGCGATCCGATGTGCTGCGGGCGTTGTTCTTGGCTTTGACGATACGGCGAATACCCTGCACGATCAGGAACAGGATCAGGTAGATTCCCGCACCGACCAGATACGATGTAACGGGGTTAAAGCTATAAATGTTGACCTGATTGCACTGATAGGTCAGCTCGCAGATGGTGATCCACATCAGCATGGACGTATCCTTGATGATAATGGAGATCATGTTGATGAGGGAGTCCAGTACCTTTTTCAGCGCCTGCGGGATCAGAAAATAGATCATTGTCTGGAACTTGCTGAAGCCCAGTGCATAGGCGGCCTCGCTTTGTCCCGCGTCGATGCTTTGCAGGCCGCCGCGGACGATCTCCGCCACGAAAGCGCCATCGTTCAGCACTAAGGCGATAACGCCCATCATTCCAGCAGATACACTTACATAGCGCGAAACGCCGTAAAACAGAAAATATAGCTGCACCAGCAACGGAGTTTCGCGGAAAAAGCAGATATAAGCTCTGACGATCGGCCCGAGGATTTTCGGCTTGCGGAAGCTGAGCGCGCCTATCAGAATGCCCCAGACCATTGCGATTACGATCGCGATCGCTGCGTATTTCAACGTGAGCAGCGTGCCGCTCCAAAAACGCGGCCAATACGCAACGACGATACTCCAATCAAAAGACATGGTATGTTCCTCGCTTGGTAGATTTGCGACGTCTTACTTTTCGGTCCATCGCATAAAACCAACTTGTCCAATTCTTCATTTGGTTTCCCTGTGCATGGAAAACTGCGGCGGGGGAGGCTCCCCCGCCGCAGGCGTTTTGTCAGTTACTGCGCTGTTCGATCAACTGCGCACAGATTAATAGGCAACACCGTAGATGTTGGGTTCCCATTCAAAGCCCATCCACTGCTTATACAGGTCGGCATAGCCGCCAAAACTCTTCAGCTTAGTCAGGTAGAGGTTGAATACTTCAACAGTCTTGTCGCCGCTGGCGAAGGCAAAGCCGTAGAGCTGCGCGTCACCGCGCTCAGGCAGCAGGCGCAGGTCGGGGTTGGAGTTCATCGGCCCGGCAAAGACGATGCTGTCGTCCATAGAAACGTCGATAACGCCAGACTTCAGGGCTTCCTGCCAAGTACCCAGAGGCAGCACCACGATCTCGGCATCGGGGAACTGCTCCTTGATGATAGCCTCATAGACAGAGCCGGATGCAATGCCGAACTTGACGCCGGGAGCCTTCAGATCTTCCACACTCTGGAAGGAGGAATCCTTATCCACGATCCACATGGAGTAATCCACCAGCCAGGGATCAGAGAAGTCAATGGCGGCCTCACGGTCGAGACGCATATTCATGTTAGCTGCGATGAAATCCACTTTGCCGGTGTTGACGGCTGCCAGCATCGCGGACCACTCCAGCACTTCCCACTTAATGGTAACGCCCAGCTGATCTGCAAAATCGCGGACCATATCGGGAATAAATCCAGTAGGTTCACTTTCGCCGGCCTCCGTAAAGATGATGTTCTCAATGGTGGGGTCGATGCCGACGGTCATATAGCCATTGGCCATAATGCGCTCGTAGGCATTCTGAGTCGTTGCGCCGCCAGCCTCGGAGCCGGCATCCTTGCTGCCGCAGCCAACCAGACAGGTAATGGTCAGCGCCAGCGCCATAATCAGTGCAAAGGTCTTTTTCATTTCGTGCATCTCCTTTTTGTTCTTAAAATTTCTATTTCAATGGAGACTCCTCCATCAAAAACTTCCGCATCTCCACAGGCAGTTCAGAAATCGCAAGCCATGCATTTTCCTGTTACCGAACGAGAGAGCATTTTTGAACAGTAAAGCGTTTTACTATTTACACAACAAGCGTTCTGAATGCACTTTTCGCATACCGATCGCTCGTGCCGTTTTTCTTTTTAAAGCCTGCACACACTATCGCGGCAGATAAGTTTTGGTTCATATATGCTGTTGCTGTCTCGCATAGGGTCTTTCCCGCCGGCCTCGATCATCGCCACCAGCCGCCGGAATGCACCGTGTGTCATCTCATCCACCGGCTGCCGTATCGTCGTCAGCCCCGGCGTGATAATGGTACTGAAATCCAAATCGTCAAATCCAACGATGGACATGTCGCTCGGCACGCGTACGCCCTCCATCTGGGCAAACTTATAAAGCTCATAAGCCAGCGTGTCGTTATGAGCAAACACGGCGGTAACGCCTTTTCTTCGGAAGTCTCCTACGGCTCTGTGATTTCCACTGAAGCCGTTGCTCAACTGGCATACCAACTCCGGATCATACGGAACGCCATATTCCGCCAAGGCCATCTTGTATCCTTTCAGACGCTGGGCCGCAGTGTAAACGCGCAGCGGATATGTGTAGTATCCGATCCGTCGATGCCCCATTTCCAGCAGATGCTTCGTGGCTGTATATCCCCCGTACATGTTGTTAACCGTATACGTCGGCACATCCAGCCCATCAATTTGACGGTCAATGGCCACTACCGGGGAGGGAAGCGTCCGAATCAGCTCTGCCAGCTGTTCATTTTCCTCCTGCTTGGGGCTGTCTGACTTGATAATCAGTATCCCGTCCACACAATAATCGATAAACGTGTTGATATACGCGCAATCCTTGTTGATGCTGTTGTTGGAATTCCCGCAAATGACCCGATAGCCGGCCTGATCCGCTTCGTGTTCCGCCGCTTTCAGCACCATGCCGAAAAACAGGTTGCAGTTGTCTGGGAGGATCAGCCCAATGATGTTTGACTTTTTTGTTACCAGATGGGACGCCAGCTTGTTGGGATGGTAGTTGAGCTGTTTGGCTGCATCCAATATTCTGGCTTCTGTTTGGGCTGATATATTTCTAGTCTTTCCGTTCAGAACCAATGAGACCGCCGTAATGGAACAGCCAGCCACCATTGCAACGTCGCGGATCGTTGTTCGCATGAATTAATCCTCCAAGGCAGTATGTAAAACGTTTGACTTGTTTCTTTCTTTAATGTTATCATCCTATTCCTGAAATTGTCAACTAGAATGATTTACGAATATTTTCGTCGTTTTTTGGTGGAGTATCCAAATTTGCCATTTTTACCCTCCGATAAAACGTGCTCTTGCTCATCCCCATCTGCCGCATAGCCTCGGCAGCGGTGATTTCCCCACGCCGCCACTTAACCATGACTTTCTCAAGTTCCGGCGGTTGAATGGGCTTGCGCCCTTTGTAAACGCCGTTGTCCTTGGCAATGGCGATGCCTTCCCGTTGGCGCTGAAGGATATACTCTCGTTCCAGTTCTGCCACCGCGCCGAACACCGTCAGCATAAACTTGCCGGTAGGCGTGGTGGTGTCGATGGCTTCCTTCTTGCTGACGAACTCCACGCCCTTGGCGGACAACTTCTCCACCAGCTCCAACAGATCACGGGTATTACGGGCAAAACGGCTGATGGACTCCACGATCACCGTGTCGCCCCGCCGGACATATTCCATCATCTTTTGCAGCTCTGGGCGATTTGTATTCTTGCCGCTCATGCGGTCGATGTAGACCTCATCTACACCAAGTTGCTCCATCAGCAGCTCCTGCCGTGCTATATTCTGGTCGGTGGTGGATATACGGATATAGCCGATTTTCAATTGCAATACTTCCTTCCCTTGTAAATTCACATTTATTTTGTTATACTATGTATGTAAAACAGTGTTTTGATGGGAGGTGCCCTCGGTGAAAACACATACTCTAAGCGAAATCAAGGCTATTGTGTCGCACCTTGCCAAGCAATATGGCGCGGAGCGCATCTACCTGTTCGGCTCCTATGCCCGTGGAGATATGACAAGCGGGAGTGATATTGATTTGCGGATTGACAAAGGCAGCATCCGCGGTTTTCAGTTGGCAGGGCTTCTGCTCGACCTGGAGGACTCCCTTGGTGTGCCGGTAGACCTTGTCCCCACCACCAGCCTTGACCCGCGTTTTCTTGACTCCATACGTAAAGATGAGGTGCTGCTGTATGAAGCCTCTTGACCGCAACATCGGTGCTCTGGAACACATCGTTGTCTACTGCCAACAGATTGAGCAGACCGTTGACCGATTCGGCAACAACGCCGAGACATTTCGGAACGACCCCATTTACCGAAATGCAGCCGCACTCTGTATTTTGCAAATCGGTGAACTGGTGGGAAAACTGACAGATGAATTCCGTGAACAGCATCCAGCCGTGCCTTGGCGTCAAATTAAGGCCATGCGAAATATTGTCGCGCATAGCTACGGCACTGTCGATCCCGAGATCACATGGGAAATCATCACGGATGAAATCCCTCAACTAAAGGCATATTGCGAACAAATCATTGCCATCGAACAATAATGTAATCCCAGTAGAGTCCATTCCGCAGATGGCACCTGCCCAAATGCAGGAAGCGACCCTATCTCTCCCTTAGGGCGTTGGCAATACAGTCGGTCTCGCATTCGTTTGTAATCATTATTCGTAACCTTCTTGCTCAACTCAAAAGTGTGGATCGAAAACCCGTCCGGTTCTATCCGGAATGTCCCTGCGTTCTTCTTCATCAGTCGTACCTCCTAAAACTTTACTCCTTATCTACTCTCAACCCAGCGTATATGGCGCTTTATCGCGCTTTATTTGATAAATTTCTCTTTAACAATAGGCTTCGGAGCAAAAAAGACGGTGCTTATTGAGTCCTTTGTCTCTCAGCACCGTCGGTCTTTTGCCCGCTTCACGCTATCTTCGATTTTCAGCCGCATCTGCCTGAACTCGGCCTCGGTTATCGTTCCCCGATCCAGCAGCAGCTGATTGAACCACATCAGCATTCCCCACCGGTAGGCATTGTCTCGTGTCTGTGTCCGGTCTGTCATTGTCCGGCCTCCTCATTTGTATGTACTCCACATCACCTCGCAACTCGATGTGTATATTTTTGTTTTTCCATTCTTCAAAAAAGAAATGACCCCCACGGCAATCTTTTCCGTAGGGGTCATTTTTTATTCACTTTTGTAGCGCTATTAACATGGTCAGCTCCAGCAGTATATTCTGTGCGGCCTTTGGCAGCCATGACAACTTGTCAACTGATAGCACCAGTGTTGCGCAGAGTCTGCTTTCCCCATCGACTGGTAGGCGAACATTTCTGCTCTTGCCTACCAAATAGTCCGGCTGTTGTTCCCTCACCGTCTTGATGACCGTGAGCCAGTCACATTCAATTGGCATAGTACCATCATCTGCACCTCCAGCCAAAGGCGCTGTAGTCCTTTATGTTTGAGAGTCCCGCGTTTTTGATTGTTCTCACTGATCTTTTGGCTTGCCCAGTCACATGCATCTTTTAACGCCATTTCTTTTGGACAAACGCCTTTCCTATCCTCGGAGAATAAATCCGCCGTCATCCACAACAGGAAATTCGGATCAGCCCCTGTACCCCCGCAGCGTCCCATCCATCGGACTGCCACGCCCGCGCCAATATCTTACCATTGATCCGGATAGGTTCGACTATCCCACATTCAAAAAAGAATGACATGTCTCTTCAACATAGAAACGGTCGGAGAGGGAAAAGGCGGAATGCCAAGAAAGTTTTATTATATATTCTATTTTTAAATTTTACAAAAACACAATAATATGATAACGCAAATTTTTCAAGCGTAGTTTCTCTTTTGTGGTTGTTTTCTACTTTGCGATTTGTTACAATAGAGAACATGATACAACGAATTTGTTCGGAGGAATACCATGGACATTCACGACATTCGGCAGCAGCTGCGGACAAAGAGCATATATGACATTCCCATACGGGTGACGTACTACGCCCGCGTGTCCTCCGAGTCTGACGAACAGCTGAACTCGCTGGGCAACCAGATCCAATACTACGAGGATCTCATCCGCCGGAACGCCGCATGGACGTTCGTTCCCGGCTACATTGACGAGGGCTTATCCGGCATCTCCACCAAGCACCGTGAGAACTTCAACCGCATGGTCGAGGATGCAGCGGAGGACAAATTTGATCTGATCATCACCAAGGAGATCTCCCGCTTTGCCCGCAACACACTGGACTCCATTCAGTTCACGCGGCAGCTCCTCGGTTACGGCGTGGGTGTGTTTTTCCAGAACGACAACATCAACACCTTCGATGAGGACTCCGAACTGCGGCTGTCCATCATGTCTTCTATTGCCCAGGACGAGCTGCGCAAGCTTAGTAGCCGCGTAAAATTTGGCCATCAACAGGCCATCAAGAATAACGTGGTGCTGGGAAACAGCCGCATTTTCGGCTATCGCAAGGAAGACCGCAGACTGGTCATTGACGAGGGACAGGCGCCTATGGTGCAAGAGCTGTTCGAGCTGTACGCCACGGATCAGTACAGCATGAAGCAGATCGAAACCCTCTTTTGGGAGAAGGGCTACCGCAACCTCAACGGCAAGAAAATCGCCCACACCACCATGTCCAATATGATCTCCAATCCAAAATACAAGGGCTACTATGTAGGAAACAAGGTCAAGGTGGTGGATATGTTCACCAAAAAGCAGAAATTCCTCCCACCGGAGGAATGGGTGATGTTCAAAGACGAGACGGGTGAGATCGTGCCCGCCATTGTCTCCGAGGAGCTGTGGGAGCAGGCCAATGCGGTTCTGCGCCGCCGCAGCGATGACGTAAAGAACCGGCAGGGCGTCTGCAACCACGCCAATCTGCTGACCGGAAAGCTCTATTGCACCTGCTGCGGCACCGCCTACTACCGCCGGGAGTCTCAGGACAGACAGGGCAACAAGAACAGCAAGTGGGTCTGCTCCGGCAAGATCAAAAACGGCGCAGACTCCTGTGCATCCTTCCCCGTCTATGAGGACGAGATCAAGCCCCTGCTGCTGGATGTGTTCCGCGATACGGAGGCCAGCGCAGAGGCGCTGATCGAAGAATATGTAGAATTATATAAATCTCTGAACCGTGGCGGTAAGCTGGATAAGCAGATCGCCTCGCTGCAAAAGCAGCTGGAAACCGTGGAGCAGAAGCGCATGAAGCTGCTGACCTATAATGCCCAGGGAAAGCTGGATGATGCGGATTTCCTTGCCATGAACAAAAAATGCTCCGCTGAGGCAAAGGAACTGCAAACGCAGTTGGCAGAGGCACTTACACAGCAGGAATCCACCGGCAGTCTAAAGCAGCAGCTGGATACGATTCGCACCGTCCTGCGTAACGCCCAGAAGGATGCCGCCAAGGGTGTGATAACCAAGGAATTTGTCACCCGGTATATTGACAAGATCTTTGCCACGCCGGAGGAGGACGGTTCCCTCCGACTGGATATCAAGATTTTCACCGGTGAGAGCTGTGAAAAGCACCTGCAAAGCCTGCGGCGTCAGGCAGCAGCACAAGCTGTTGTACCGCAATCAGTTGCGGCGTTTTCACCGGCTGGCGATCCCGAAATTTCTACGGGTCACACGTTCAAGAAGATGATCGAGTCCTACGAGAAGAATCTGTAAACGGCTCTTTTCTATGACGCGGAAAGACCGGCTTGCGCCGGTCTTTCTGCGTTATAGTACCCTTTCTGCGTCACTCGAACAGGCCCGCCTGGCCGGGCACCTCGCCGTGGCCGATGGCCTGCAGCTGGCGGACGTTCTCCGCCGTCAGCGCGTCGCTGATGGCCATTTTCC
>OHKL01000731.1_pt1 | contig 16339 bp, 20 predicted proteins | sample 1568721 | NCBI WGS metagenome assembly OHKL01 (sample SAMEA3879543, study PRJEB24766) | human gut metagenome | biome: human-associated habitat; feature: feces | place: USA | collected 1985/1987 | reverse complement strand
ATCTCCGGATAACTCACAAAATACAATCGTAATATATCTGTCCTGTGGTGTCAGAAACTTTTCTATACATTTTGAGTATTCTTTTGATCTCCTTTTTCTTATGGTGTCTAACTATAAGCGCTAGTGATTTATTGATGCAAGGAAAAGCTAACCGGTTGCTTATTTCTTACAAGTATTATTCTACGGCTTTCTATGGACAAAGTCGTTCCCCAAAGAATAGACTTGTAGTATCGTAGGAATAGACCTTTTGAAATAGAAAAAGTCGGTAGGCTATAAAGCTACCGACTCATCTTTACCGCAAAATTTGAAATTAATGTTCAATTGCAAGTTCCTCAATATACAAAAATTGATCACAATATAATTCATAATCTTCATCTGTAAAATGCTTAACTTTTGCTTCTTTAATCACTGTACCATTTCTGCTCCAGCGCAGATTCCAATTGCAATTGCATGGCTGTATGATTGGGTATAACAACCTATCATCTTGTATTTCTATATACCATATCCATTTGGGATTAGTCTCCCCTGCTTCATACGGCTCAACATCCCACAATTCTATTTTATCAGCATGACTTAAATAACTGGTTGATGCCGTATCCTCCAAAACTCCATAGTATGTTAATTCATGTTCTGTCTGTCCGCAATCTGGGAATCTAACCAATCCCATTTTCCGCCAAAACTGTTCAGATGTACGAGGCTCGCAGAATAATTTTACAGCCTTAAAACCTCTATCTCTAAAAGAATCAGAAATAAGATTGTAATAAAATTCACCGTAACCTTGTCCACGGTATGTAGGATGAATGACAAAAATATCAATGTCAATTCGTATGCTCTCGCATTCATTCCAAGTTACTAAACCAATACTCTCATTCCCATGTTTAAATATAATCAAATTGTCTTTTTCAAATGCATCCTCTATTATATTTCTATTGTTATAAAAACCATATCCTCTTTTATCACAATCCCGCTCACATTTTAGCCAATCTAATACTTCATCTAATTCTCGCTTCTTTGGCACTGTCTCAATAAAATTTTGCATAATATACACCACTTCCTCCTTTGTGCTCGTATTCACATCACAGCAAATACTTCTTCATCGTATTCTCTACATAGTCAATTACATTTTTCCACTCTAGTTCCCCTACATAAAAATTGCTCTTTTTAAACTGCTCCCAAAGTTCTTCCATATGTAAATCATCAGATATCAAATGTAATGTAGCTTCTATATCATCCTTGGTAAAAATAGTTTTCCTCTTTTCACAGGTGGCAGAAAATGCATCGTATAAAACCCGCTTCTCTATCTGTTCTTCATAGAAGTTCATGATACTGTAAACATCATAAAAATCTCTAAATCTGGTATTCGCAATTCCCCTATTTATTATTGTCTGCATTTTCTCAGCAAGCAATGTTTCCTTGTTATATGTAAGAACGGAAATCGTTCTATCCTCAAACATCAATTTATAGTCGTATTCTATTGCTTTTGGTGTGATTACATCATCTGTAGAAATATCGATTTTAATTGGTTGACGCATCCTGTCCAACGTAGCTTCCAACATTACGCGAATGCCCGGGTAATCAAACTCTTCCATAATAGTTCTTGTACTTTTAATTTGTAAGCTAATATTATCTTCCAGCGGGATGTTACAAATTTCTTCAATTATCCTCTGTACATCAGCCTCATTTAGTGGTAATGCTTTTACCGTTGTATCAATATCCATCGTAGCACGCATATCCACCCCAACAATTGACGCTACCAACATCCCACCCTTAAGAATAAAATTATCCCGATATGATGATATAGATACTCTTTCCAGAAATCTTTCCATCATAAAATTTCGAATTAGCGTAGACGCTTTATTACTGTTCCCATCTGAAATATTTCTCACCTTATCTTTTAATTGTCTTGATGAACTAATCACACTAACACCTCCACGTACTTCATCACTTCATCTCGAATTCCCATCATATCCGCATATACAATCAACTGCGATAGCTTTTTGTCCTTCGATGACATATATTCCTTGATAGCCGTTTGAAATACTTGTACTTCATACTTATTACGATTCATTATCAAATCGCAAATGCAACGCTCCTTATCGTAAACCTTAACTAAATTTCCACTGCTGGATGCAATCTCACAAATTCCTGTTTTGTATAAATCCGGTGCCGCATATTTCACCGAAACATCAAAATCATTATCCTTTAGATGGCTCGCATTATAACCCTGTGGCACAGTAACACACACAGATGAATACTCCCTATCTGTCAAACCGTGCAAATATAGTGCTGTTTCTCCGGAATAAATAATCGCACCATTTCTTTGTTGCAAAATGAACAACTCATCCGGCCACACATCATCCATTATATATAAACCTCTTGAGACCTTCTCCATGCCGTGTTCCTTAATATATTGTGCAACATAGGTCTTAGAAATATCTTCATTACACACCAAAGAGGTAATAAGATAACCGTTATATTTTTCAATAAAGTTTTCAATTTTTTCCTTTTTAGTCATTCTATTCACCTCTTCACTTTACTTCTGTGCTTTAATTATATGATTCAAAAGCGAGAAAGTAAACTCTTTTTTATTTTTTCAAAATAAACGAAGACATTCGTCTAAAATCATCTCTCATTGCTGCTTTTTGTGGGCTGTCTTTTCTTCTTGCCATAAAAATAACCTCCAAACTGAGTAATTTTATCTTACATCAGTTTGGGGGTTTGCACAAACTTTAGGTTACTCCCCCAATCTTAAACCTATTAATCTTTAATATATCTTATCAACCTCAGATTGTTGTCCTTGACAAGTATTATTCTATCGGGAATAACCGGAAGTATCAGCGCCCATCCGGCAACAAAAGTTGCCTGTGAGGAAACTTTACATATAATAATATATGAAGCTTTTCTACATATACTATCTGTATATCTTTCTGCAAAACAAAATAGTTTTATTTCCGTCTTGTGTATAGAACACTTTTAATATATAATTGTTTTATAGATTGGAGGTTTGTTTATGAATAGAGATACTCTGAAACAGATCATGGTTGATCAGAAGGATATTTACTTAAACAATCCATTAATTGCCAGACATTATCCTTTGGAAGAAAATATAAACTATTGCTTTGTCGGCATCAGAAGATGTGGTAAATCCTATATGATGTATCAGCAGATACAGACCTTACTTGAAAAGAAGGTCCCTTTATCCCAAATTGTGTATGTGAATTTCGAAGACGAACGTCTTTTGGAAATGACAGCTGATGATTTGAATACCATCCTGGAAATAGGGCTTGAGCTTTCGGGAGCAGGTAATACGCCATATTTATTTCTTGATGAAATACAAAATATTGACGGATGGGAAAAATTCGTACGCAGAATTGCAGATATGAAATATAAAATAAGTATCACCGGAAGTAACAGCAAAATGCTCAGCAGTGAAATTGCTTCCACACTGGGTGGACGATTCGTGATTATGAATATATACCCTTACTCCTTTGCCGAATACCTGATTGCGAACGGTAAGGAAAAGAATTACCTGGATACCATCAGTACAAGTGATAAAGCGGAGCTGCTTGCACAGTATAATGAATATGTTACTTATGGTGCATTTCCTGAACTTGTGGAAATCAAAAATAAAAGAACCTTCTTAAGCAGCATATATCTGACAGTTTATCTCGGCGATATTATTACAAGAAATAAGATCACAAATGACTTTGCAGTTAAGCTTATATTAAAGAAAATAGCTGAATCCATTACCAAACCATTATCCTTTACCAGACTAACTAATATCGCAAAGAATGCCGGAACTTCCCTTGGCAAACAGACCGTCATAAACTATGTGGGATATATGAATGACTCCTATCTCATATTCCCTCTGACAAATTATGCTGCAAAGCTTGTGGAAAAAGAGACTTCCCCTAAATACTATTTCATGGACACCGGTCTTGTAGGTCTGATGCTTTTGGACTGTAAATCTGCGCAATTAGAAAACCTTGTAGCAATAGAACTTGTCAGACGCTATGGTATGGAAAATGTCTTCTATTTTGAAAACAATGTGGAGATTGATTTCTATGTTCCTGATGAAAAGCTTGCTATTCAGGTATCACTGCAGGTTCTCGATGATATGGATACACGGGAGCGTGAGACCAGAGCTTTTGTAAAACTTCATAACTTTATTCCAGATGCAAAATGCCTTATTATTACAAATAGCGAGGAAGCATCTATAGAATGTGACGGAATCCCGATTTCAGTACTTCCTGCATGGAAATGGCTTTTGGAAACTCCATAAATAAATTTGAGCTTACCCGTGTGATCAGGTAAGCTCTTTTTGCGTATTCCGCTTGAACGGAGCAGCCAGTCCGCTTTAGCGGTGAGGCTGTCCGTTCCAAACGGTGAAACTTAATTATCAACTCGGGTTACGCATGATTATGAATATGTGCCTTATCAACATGTGTTACATCCACTATTATTACAGCATCGAAAAAGGTGCTGATGATGAACAGGCCTTTGATAAAAGGATTGCTGGTCTGTACAGGGAACTGTTTGATGATAAGCTCATTGAAAGTCATAAAGAACCTATGAACAGTTTTTTGAAGTTAAGACTACGCCTAAGCGTGGACGCAAGGTTACTTACAAAGAAGATGCCATAAAGGAAGCAAGAAGGTATCTTGGATACCTTGCCCTTATCACAAATGAAACAATCTAGGTTTATAGGTGACACAATTAAAATAAAAGTGTTGACAAGCATACTGATTATGTGTTATATATACAGTTATAACAGTTAATGTGCAAATTGTTGGAGGAACAAATGAAATTATCACAAAATTCAGGAACACCAATCTACAAACAGATAGCAGACCAATTCAAGGAGGATATACTTGGCGGCAAGTATGAAAACGGTGAATATCTGCCTTCTATCAGGGGGTTGGCGAAGGACTTGAAAATAAGTGTTATCACAACCATGAAAGCATATGAGTCTTTGGAGCAGGAAGGTCTGGTGACCGCCATGCAGGGCAAGGGCTATTATGTAAATGCCCAGGATAGTGAAATGCTTAAGGAGCAGCATATGAGAAAAGTAGAGGAATCACTCACGGAAGCCATTCATGCAGCCAAGGTTGCCGGATTGAGCGATGAAGAGTTGAGAGCAACTTTGGATGCCTTATTGATGATGGATGAGGAGTAAGGCAGCTTTACCGAGTAAGACATTTGAGGAATGTATCATTTCAATAGAGGAGGATAAAAATGAACATAACAAACGTAATAGAAGCTAAAAACATTGTAAAGAAATACAAGGGTTTTACCTTGAATGTTCCGGAATTTCATGTACCTGAGGGGTTTGCTACGGCGCTGGTTGGAGAGAACGGAGCGGGTAAGACAACACTGATGAACATTCTGTCGGGTATTCGTCTTGATTATAAGGGCGAGATATCCTACTTTGGACAGTACTCGGATAAGGATAGAGAGAATAGTCCCGAGGTGAAGGAAAAAATTGGTTATGTAGGAGCTGATGCATATTATTTTCCTCAGTGGACCATTAAAAATATAAAAGAGTTAAGCAACCTGCTGTTTGATACATTTGATGAGAAAAAGTTCAATGATATCTGTACGGACCTTGCGATTTTCCCCGGACAGGAGATTGATGATAACAAAAAGAATTCTGCATTGTCGGATGGTAATAAGATGAAGCTGATGCTGGCTGGTGTCTTGGCACGTGACACAGATTTGCTGATTCTGGACGAGCCGGCATCACCGCTGGATCCGCTTATGAGAGACAGACTGTGTCAGATGATACGAAATTATATCGAGGAAGGAAATGGTAAACACACGGCATTTTATTCTACACATGATATAGCTGATATGGAAGGTGTCACAGATTATGTGATTATTCTGGAACACGGAATGGTTGTAGAAGAAGGTTTTTCAGAGGATTTGAAAGAAAAATATGTTATCGTCAAGGGTGATGAAAAGGATATAGAAGCTGCCAAAAAGATTTTGTATACCATCACAGTTAACAAATATGGATTTGAGGGAATGTGTCTGGCTGAGAACTTGGATCAGTTGGCGGGTTTGGATGTTGTTAAGGAAACACCTACACTGGCACAGATTTGCATCGCTGTTATGAAAGCAAATTCCATGCTGAAATAGAAGCAAAAGAGGGAGAAGAAAATGTTTAAGAAGATTAAATTGGGATTAACTCTTGTAAAATATGGCTTCAGACCGGGTACCAATCTCGTGATGTGCATATTGTTTTTAGCCATCGGAGTTGTTTTGGAAATCTCTTCAAAAGGAACAAATATTATCGGAGCTTTTTACTTCCTGCTTACAGGTGTGTACATCTATCATATGATTGAGTCTATGAGTATCTCCAAAATGGTGCAGACTTCCAAGATGAAAAAAGCATTGCAGACTACAGTACCGACAGCTACAAGCACACTGCTTTATCTGGTGATATTTACTTGTGTTGTGATAGAAAAAGCCATTCTGATACATAATTATCCGGAGAATACGCAGATTTACCTGGAAACTTTGCTGATAATTGTTGCTTATCAAGTTACAGCGATGCTTTACATCGGATTATGTTATAAATATTTTGTGGCTGCCACTATTTGCTTTTTTGCTGTCATTATGGGTCTTACCGCCGGTGCCCATATATTGTCCAGAAATAATCATCTTTCACTCAGCTTTCCGGTTGAGGTTATCATCGGATATATTGCAATTATAGTTGCGGCTGTACTGGAATACCTTATTTCAACGCTGATCTATAAAAAGGAACTGTCTAAGTTTGCTTTCAAAGGTGTGTTTGGAAAATTAAAGTAATAGAAAGGATAAATCATGAATAGGAAAAAGAAGATTATTTCTTGGCTCAGGGCCATGCTGCCATTTTTATATTTTCTATTGATTCAGGTATATGTAGGTGCTATCTTCGGCCAGATATTCAAATATTCCTTCTCGTACAACTGGATACAGGATAATTTAATAGTGATTCTGCTGATTGCACATGCTTTTACGGTATTTTTCTTTGGATTGTGGTACTTCACCTTCTGTATGAATGAGCATGATACAAGAGTTAAAGATGTGCTGAGCGTCAGAAGTGTAGCTACGGTCATCCTTTTGGGTTTTGGCCTACAGTATGTCACCAGAGCATTTTTCATGTTGATTGATACAATTAATCCGCAGATTTTGGAGTCGTATAGCGAGTTAATACAGTCAACCGGCTTGGGAGAGACTTCCATTATCAGTATGATTGCAACAGTCATTTTAGCTCCTATCGGAGAGGAATGTGTCTTTCGTGGAGTGACTATGAGGCTGCTTCACCGTACCGGAGTCAAATTCTGGGTGATTAATTTTGTACAGGCTCTTTTGTTTGGAATTATGCATGGTAATCTGGTGCAGGGAGTATATGCTTTTGCCCTTGGCCTTGTCCTGGGATTGATTGTTTATCGATATAAATCAATCCTTATGGGAATTTTGCTGCATCTGACCTATAATCTGCTCGGAGTGACGGCGTCATGGATTCCTTTTGAGGATTCTGTTGTGCTTCAGGTGGCAGTGATTGTTTTAGCAGTGTTTGCTGCTGCATTTGGATTGATACTTTGCCTGAAGGAGACACCCAGGGAAAGACCGAATGATGGAAAGAAATACAGTTTTGCTTCCTATATGGCCATGACATCCAAGCTATACAGAACACTGGTACATATAGTCTTTCCGGCTCTAATTCTATTTGTCGGTGTAATTGCTGTCCTATCGGCGAATGCTAGCACAACTATAGTAGTGACAGTTGCTTCTTTCTTGTTGCTGGTTGAACTCTCTGGCGATTTCGTGGCTTTTGGTGCCAGCAGCAGTAAAGATTCCGCTTCTATTAATTGGATGAAAAGTTCGGTTTATGGCAAACAGCTTTTGACAGATACTTATCTTTGGGATATTGGGATTCGTTTCTTTAAGACTACCGTTATGTGGGGTGTTATGGGAATCTATCCTGCTTTTTGCGGAGGATTTGAAACAATACTCATAGGATATCTGGTCTATACGGCTATTACATTCCTGGCAGTTAATTTTATCAGAAGAATACCAAACCCTCAGATGACAGTGATTGTAACGATGCCGGCTATCCTGATAGTTGGTTTTGCCATAGGGGCGTTAAGCAAACTGACAGCTTATCTGATCCCTATCAGTGCATGCTTGGGTGTTCTAATGATTGCCTCGATGGTTGTAACCTATAAGCTTTCCGTGAGATCTTTTAAGAGGACTTACTATGATGTGCTGTAGAGAAGAGGCCGGAAGAGCCTTCCCTGATGAAGAAATTACAGTTCATGCTAAGTAAGAACTGATTTTCAATGAAGTTATCATAAATGAACAGTGGGAGAGCTCCTCTACTTTCCCTGCGTTCCTTGTAACTTATCAACCATATCAGTTCATTATAAAAATCTCAGATTTTTGTCTTGACAACTGAGCCACTATAAGTTCTCAGAAAATACCACTGAAGTCATCCACGCCTCATTGACAACCAATTATAAATTCTCATAATTCCCCATATTTTCAAATCTGAAATCAAACACTGCATGTTTATGAAGTATTTGATTCATCAATTGATGAAATTCTTCAAACTGTTCTTTTATTTTTTCTTCATCTATAGGTTGTCTATGGTGTTCCTCTGTTTTATTAATGCATTCCTGAATCTTAAAATCCCGATTTGCATACAGTAAATTTGCATGATCATAGGGCAAATCCAAATAACTAAAAATGAGTTCGCTATTTTGGTAATTGCCTTCCATCAGTGCATTATATGTTTTGATTACACATTTACAGACATCTGTCAATTCAATCATATAATCGCCATAAAAAGGTACTTGGTTCATAAACATTTGAATACCATTGATATAATCTTTTATTTTTTCTAATATATCATTGTACTTCTGAAAATCACAATTTACATCAAGATATCCTATATCTGAAACAGTAATTTTTTCAGCTAATCTTCTATCCAGTCCATCCGCTCTATACTCCTTTACAGGTAGTGCAATATTAATTGCCCCCATACCGTCAACAAGACTCGTATTAAGTGAAGACTTATATCTTACTCCATCAAATTCATCAGTCTCCCTTATCCATTGCATAAACAACTGCGGAAACACATATTCTTCAACAAATTTGGTATTCCTATCTTTTACTTTAACAGAGCATGCTGCCGCAATTGGATATATCATTATGTATCTGAGCAAAAATTTATAATACACATCCACATCTTTCTTATCCTGCCGTCTTGCATTCAGTAACCAACAAGTAATACTGGATAGTACATCTACTGGTCTGAAAGAAAAATCTACCAAAACCAATCCGTTATCATTGTCTTCATCAATAAGCATTTGGCAGTAACTAAATTGCTTTGGCATCCCACACTCAAACCACACTAATTCTCTATCACTTGCAAGATATAAGCAAGGAGATCCCGCGACACTATACCGATAAGCACCTACTCGATTTCTCAGTGTCTTTTTAATGTGAAACAGCTGCATTTTTTTCTCTTTACTGTCTTCTCCAGCTTTTATACGAAAATCACCCTGTCGGATTCTATAATAGAAACCACCGTTTTCCCTCCATGAATATCTGGTATAAAAATATGGCTTCATTCTTTCAAATAACTGAAAACCTTTTTCATATGTAGCCTTTATTAACCCTCTATCATTTAATTCAAGAATTTCCGGTATGATTAAACAAATGTCCTGAAGTTCCCCCAACTCGTCTTTTAATAGATTTACAAAGTCTTCTCCCAGAAAGGAATTATCACCCTTTACTGCATCGCAGATATCACAATAAAATTGATTGCAATGTTCTCTCACATATTCTGTGATATTTTTATCTCCTCTGAACAAATCAAAATTGTACTTCAGAAGCACTTGGTATATTCTATCATCTTTTATCATCCCACACAAAACATACCCAAAAGTCTTTCTCGATTACATTAGGTTGCATTCCCATAGAAATTGCAGTAGCCTGAAACAATTCTGTTCTATCCTTTATCTGTAATTTAGTAACTTCTTTCACTATTCAGTGCACACCTTTCTGATCACTGCATATATCCATTCACTTACACCTGTTGCTTCCTCTAACATCTTTTTCTTTTCCGCCTCAGGTAATCTATTTTTTAAGCTCAAGATAATACTCTCATCAATCCGCTCTTTTCCCAATGTCTTTAATGCCTCAACAACCAAAGTGGTCGGCTCAGACATAAATGAAATCTCTCTATTTGCACGGTGCTTAAAAGACAATGCTATATTATCCCACGAAAATTTTCTGTAAGGACCGTCACTGATATAGGACCAAGCAACCGGAACCTGCGTCGATAGTCCTAATTTATTTAATGCTACGTCTCCACATGGCGCAATGGTCCAATGAAAACTTCTGGCAATAGCATACGCTACCCTTTCAGGATTTGCCGGAATATATTCCTTCAACAAATTGCTATATACAGGCTTTTCATAAACTCCGTCAATGATTCTGCGAATGTTTTTCTCTTCAACCTGCCTTCCAAGACATTTTCTTACAGTTGTTGTCGTAGCAATATCGGTAAAATCTGATGTTAAAAATACCGTTCCCGGTTCAGCCAATTCTATTCTCTTCTTAATTTCTGTATATATGCCATTTGCCATAAAGCCACTCTCCTTGTTTTGTCACGATAATCATATAATTTTCGTGACATTTTTTCAATAATATTTTATGCATTATCTAAAAAAATATTTAATTTAACAATCCAATTTTTCAAAATTAAACAGGCGAAGGTTATTTCACAGCCCTTCGCCCAATATAGACATTCTCAATTATCTAATTTATTCCCCAACTTTATTTTATAGCGTCTACAATCTCCTGCATGGGTATGAAGCTTCGCTTTCTGTTTAGTATGAATCACCATAGGTTTGTCATCGACCTTTTTAATTTTCAATTTTCTCACCTCCCTCCACTTGGAAAATAAAATAAGCCGCTATGGAGCAAAAATTACTCCTTAACGGCTATGTAAAATCATTCAATATTCAATTATTTAAGAAACATGAAACTGAAAGTTTACGAACTTCTGAAAACTCGTCCTATCGCTATTTTCACAATACTTTCTTTACCTATTTCTTATACGTAACCTTCATCCCTTTCATATTACCTGCCAGCTTTCCAATCCAATAGAACAAATGCCCGATAGGCTTTTTATAAAAAGCCACTTCAACTCCCGGTGCATAAACCAAACCCTTACGACATTCATCAGTCCAGTATACACCATCTTCTGTCTCATAGTCTGTTCCCGGTACATACGCTAAAGACATCCCACGAAATAAATTGTATGGTATTAACAATTTCGTCTTTGGATTATATAATTTTCTTGATTCCACATCCTTATAAAACTTTTGAACCACCTTTCTCAAAGAACTCAAAGTCTTGTTGTTTGGTACATATGCATTCCAACTAAAAGATGCCCTAGAGAACGTATAGCAACGATTAAATCCAATTCCCAGCAGTGTTCCTTTAACACTTTTAGCAGCCGCATGTCCACCAACCCCACCTGTAGTAGTAATAACCAACGCCTTACTTTTGAAAAAGTGTGGTCTATGAAGCATAAAGCAAAAATGGTCAAATAGATTTTTTAATAATGCAGTTTCTCGCATATTATATGTGGCAGTGGCAATTATAATGCCATCTGCAGTTTCAATTTTTTCTATTATCTTACCAATAACATTATAATGTGGACACTTTTCATGTCCTACTCGAAAACAGTTACTACATCCGATACAAAATGGCAAACCTTCTTCAATTAAATGCACTTCGTCAAATTCAATCTCTTTTTGGCTCTCAACTAAACAGTTTTTTGCCTGTTCTACTAACTTCCACGTATTTCCTCTGTGTGCACTTCCATTTATAATTAAAATTTTCACATTCTTCCCTCCAAACGACCTTTTATTTACATCATCATTTCATACACACTCGGAACTGCTGAAGTAACTAAGATATTAACTGCTGTTGCTACATTTAAGATTCCGTGTCCAATCATAATAGGCAGTGGATTTCTATTTTTGTAATACCAGTAGCAAATCCATAACGTTAATGGTAAAAAAGACAAAAAGCGATACATGATATATCTGCCATCCAATAACAACGGAATAAAACTATGTTGTATTGCATAAAAAAATGCAGGAACAAAAATTGCAATCCACTTATTTTTTATGTTATTTACACCTAAACCAAGATACAAACCATCTTCCGCTAAGGTCGTTGATATGGGTAATAGAACAAGATTAAGAAGTGCTAAGATAAGCGGAATAGGTGCAATCAACATCGGTGCCAGATACGGAAATACTCCATAGCAAATAAATCCTGCCAGATACATCCCTCCCATTCCGGCTATCAACATGGAAACCACCATTAAGAACGCTACATACCACTTGCATTTTCCTTTTTCATATTGAATTAATTTCCCATATGTTATTTTTTGTTTTTTGCATAAAAATAAAAGAATTCCGATAACTAAAATATTTATAATACTTGCTATCACAGACCACCAATGAAATAAATTCTCTAACTTTTCTCCCGACATTAGGGAAATAATAATAAATACAGCAATAAACATCAAAGAACGTATCGGCAATAGTAAATACAATCTATTTTTCCTCATTTCTTCCCTCCGCCATACCAAGTGCTCCAATAAAAAGCAATTCTACAAGTGTATCAATATATCTATCACGTTCTGCCTTTATGGTAAGGTCATACCCTAGAATCTCCTTGGACGACCTACCTGACAAAAAGGCAACTTGCATAGTTGATGTAAGCATAAACGCCAGTATTCTTTTATTTTCTTCTCCAATATCATTTCGGATAGCCATAGAAAATCCCTTTTGCGTATATACGGAATTACTTTTTGCCTGATAATTTTGCATATCCCCAAGAATGGAAATACTGGAAATTGCATAATTATCAAAAAGAAAATCGTACACTTGCTTTGCCCAATCTGCCAGTCGCTCCTTATCGGTCAAACTATCTTTCTCATCATAATTCTTTTTATCTGGCGAAAAACACATCACCACATTATTGATAATTCTCTGAACACAAATGGTAATTAGATTTTCTTTACTTCCAAAATGGTAATTAATGAGACCTAATCCTACCTCTGCGCGTCCTGCAATTTTGCGTGAAGTTATTTTAGTAATATTTCCGTCACTTTCTCGAATCAATTCCGTGGTAGCGTGAATAATTACTTCCTTTACATTTCTTAGTTCTTGCATGTATTTCCTCTTTGAACATTGTTCAAATTTGATTATACTGAACATCGTTCAAAAAATCAACACTATAATTATATATGTCTTTTACTATCCCTACATTGTTTCAGAAAAAAAGCCGCTATAGATTGATTTCTATAATGGCTACATGCAATTTATTCAATTTTTCACATAACTTGCTACAATTAAAGGTGCAAACTGGAATTTGACTTTTAGTTCTTTGCATATTCAAACAAGCGGTACAACTTTTTGGAAAAGCCGCCTGTGTATAGCTTGGCAAAAACAAACTTTTCAAATCCTTTTAATTCGTCTATGTGTTTTTGAGGTATCATTGTGTGTTCTTTTACAAAAGTGAATTTATCACTCTGATAGGATTGCGGATTGTCTATACCATAAACCTCGGTTACACCCACATCATTTATCGGGTTTCTGTGCTTTGACATCTTGGCAGCAAAAGAAGTATAGCAATCCGCCAAAAGAGAAATGCTTTCAAAATGAGCAGACAGACTATTCATAAGATTGCGCATCTCCTCAATAGTCAAATACATACTCACGCCTTCCATAATGACAATGGCAGATTTGATTTCTTTAATTGTTGTGAGCCATTTACAATCTCTTGCATCGCCTGCAATCATTTGATAGTGTTCAGACTCGGAATAGTACTTTCTTCTCTCTGTGATAACCCCTGCAAAATCCACATCATACCACTTATGATTATCAGTTCCGATTCTTATAACGCGGCTATCCATTCCGCAACCAATATGTATAATTACTGCGTCCTGTAAATCCGTCATTCGTTGATTAAGCCATTCATCAAACACGGCAGAGCGAATTCCCATATAATAGGCAAGCCATTTGGATTTGGATTTTCCTTTGAGTGTAAACCCTGCTGCCTCCCATATTTCTTCGGCTTTTTTATCGCCAAGAAACAATCCTTTTTTGCTCACATAGGATTTGCCATATAAGGGAATGTATAATGTTTTGTTTACGCTATTCATAAAATGCTCCTACAACTTCAAATTTTCCTTTCCTTAATGATTACTAATATTCCTTAGAAATTGCTGCCACATCATACATTTCCATAAATGCATCCAGGTCCGCTGCATCCCGAATCAACATAATCTCGTCAAAGTGTCCGGTATGAATATCTTTAAATCCAGCCACCTGTTCTCCGGTACAAATGCTACATTTAAGAACTGCTTTCTTATCCAAATATGCAGACCTTTGATTATACACGCTTATAAATTATTGGTTCATCATATCCAAAAGTTCTCTTTCCATTAACTTCCATGCTTTCCGATACTTCCAGAAAATTGTTGGAAAACTTTTCCAAAAGTTTGAATGTCATTACCGGAGAGAACTGGCTTGTGCTGCCTCCCTCCCAGATTCCGTCCTTTTCATGATAAAGTGCCGGAGTAAATTTTTCAGATTTTTCTAGTTTAGAGTAATCAACATTCTTCATAGAATCATATGAAAATGTATTTTTATCTTCTCCTTTGGGAATTTCATAAGAAGAAAGTAAAATTCCCTGTTCTATTTCCGTGATAAGGAAAAGATGTGGAGATGCATGACGTTTCCCATTAATTTCATAATAACTCTCTTCAACAACAAATTTTCCTTTGAAATCTTCAGGAAGGTTATTTATTTTGTCATTACAGACTGTATTTACATGTTCCGCATATGGATATGTTTTCCCCTCTGCCTGCATTTTCTTAAATTGATCCTTATTATCAAAATGTCCTGTCATCATTCCTACAAAATTATCAAGTTTCATCATATACTTTACCTCCATTATTTTAATGTCCACGCATATCCAGTTCTTGCAATAATGAATCTCCACTTCCCCATGAATATACAATGTAATAACCGCTGCCCTTTATTTCTTCCGAAAATTGTAGTCCTCCGTGATCAATCACCTCAATGGACTGCCCTTTCTGAATTTCCACCAAATATTCCCATTCATTCCTTCTGTAATCTGAATAGTAAGCATCCAGTTCTTCCAAAGACAATTCGCTCCTGATTAGGATTGCTCCGAAATACTGCATCCCATTCCCATTACCCGTCAATTTCCCTGCCTGTGATAAGGACTCTATCAATTCTGTTTCCTCTGGTAGCGGAATTTCACATAATGCTTTTTCCACTTTGTAAGCAGTGTGGTTATTTATGAGTGGAAGGGAAATAACTCCGCCTATCAATATGGCTGCCGCTAAAATCCAAACTATTTTCATCCTCTCCTCCTTTCTTTTCTTACATATGTAAGATTATTATAGAACACCACTATTATCAAATCATTCTTTCTTAACTTACTCTTTACGAATACGGTATTGGTAATCCGGTATACTCGTAATACCATCATTCAATATTTCATTTCCTAAATACTGAAAACCGCCATCCTCCGCAAACCTTACAGTCAGTTCATGGGTTATGACCGCATCATTACAAATAACCATATCGCACACCGCCTCTACCGTTAATGTTACTGTCCCATCATCATTTTCTTTGATACCGACAACCTCCGGCAAGGAAGTCCCGAAGAACGTTGGTGCATAATTAAAGCAACCAAGCCTTTCCCATTAATAGGTTTGCTTTTTTGAACATAAAATCAAATACATAGTACTGTGAAATCGAAGTAAATATTTCTATCAACAGAACCTTTTATGACAACATCTCTTTCACACAAGTACTCCGATAATCACTCGGTGATATTTTATATCTTTCTTTAAATACTCGGTTAAATGTTCTCTGACTTTCAAATCCACTATCCAGACAAATGTTTGTAATAGAATCACTCGTATTTTCCAAACGATGGCATGCATAGTTCAGCCTTGCATCGTTAAGATATTGATTAAAGTTTCTATGGAATGTTTTGGAAAAGAGTCTGGATAAAACATATTTGCTCACCCCCAGATCTTTTGCCATCTCTTCCAACGAAAATTTCTTCTTAAAATTTGCTGATATATAGGAAACTGTCTGGTAAATAAGATCGTTGCTCCCCACATTACTCTTTTCCACCAAATTTAATTTTCCTATGCAGCGTGCCAACACAATTTGAAGATATGCCTGTGCAACAGTAATATCCGACTGTTCTGTCTCTA
>OHKL01000724.1_pt1 | contig 16411 bp, 14 predicted proteins | sample 1568721 | NCBI WGS metagenome assembly OHKL01 (sample SAMEA3879543, study PRJEB24766) | human gut metagenome | biome: human-associated habitat; feature: feces | place: USA | collected 1985/1987 | reverse complement strand
AGCCTTTAATTTTTAATTATTAATTTTTAATTTAATTCCAGTCTTCCCATTTTATACGTGCCCTTTTTTATTACTTTTCCGTTTTTATCCGTTTCAACAAAAGGACCGTGTTTTTTGCCTTGTTTGAAGAAGCCTTCGTAACGATTACCGTTTTTATCCTCCTGTATACCGTTACCTTCTTCCATACCATTCACAAAACCACCTTTATATTTAGTTCCGTCTGTCATAATCAGGGTTCCCTGACCATTGAACTGGTTGTTTTTCCATTCGCCTTCGTAGGAATCACCTACATTCCATTTATAGGTTCCGCGGCCGTCACGTTGGTTATCTTTCCAGTCACCGTCATAGACCGCACCACTTGCCCAAGTAAACACACCTTTTCCGTGTTGCATGCCGTCTTTGAAGTTTCCTACATATTTATTGCCGTTGGCGTGATAATAAATACCGGCTCCGGTACGTTCACCTTGCACATACGCACCTTCATAGCGGTCGCCGGTGTGGAAGAAGTAAATACCTTTGCCATGTTGCATATCATCTTTCCAGTCGCCTACATATTTATCTCCGTTGGCATATTCGAAAGTTCCTTTTCCATCACGCACATCGTTCTTCCAGTCACCTTCGTATTTACAGCCGTCATTCCAGACAAAAGTACCTTTACCCTCTTTCTTATCATTCTTCCAGGAACCTTCATATTTGGAACCGTTTTTCCAGGTGTATGTACCTTGACCTTCACGTTTATCATTTACCCAGTCTCCTTCGTAAATGTCACCGGTATAGTAGTACATTGTACCTTTGCCTTGCTGATAATCCTGAAACCACATACCGTCATAGCGGTTGTTGTTCATGAAATAGTAGATACCCTTACCGTGTTGCTGGTCCTGAAACCATTGTCCTTCGTACTTTTCGCCGTCAGGAAATGTATAAGTACCATATCCTTCACGTTTTCCTTTCACATATTCACCCTCGTAGACATTGCCATTTTTGAAAACCGTCTTACCCTTTCCGTTGGGTTTACGTCCTTTCATTTCACCCGTATATACGGAACCGTCTTTAAAGGTATGAGTTCCTATCTTTATTTCAGAAGAGAAAGTTGTTTTTACTTTGTCGAAGAAACCGGATTTCTTTTCCTGGGCCGTCGCCCCGCCTTGGGACATGAATACCAGAATGAGTGCAGTATATAGATATTTCATTGAAAATTATAAATTAGCGATTTTAATAATAAGACGTGTAAACGCAGCAACTTGTTACACGCCTTATATAGTATTTGCACAAAGATACAATTAATCTGCTAAAAGGAAGGGGTATCACACCTTTTTTATGACATTTTTTTGCCGGATACAATTTCTTTTAATGTCTCTTTGCACAAATAGCGTGAGGCAAGTTCGCGTATCTCGGCAGGAGTAATTGTCTTCACTGCTTCTACGGCATCCCTCACATACGAGTCCGGGAGGCCGGAAGTATGAATAAAGATCCAGGCATCCGCCAGTGAGAAAGCAGATTCATAGCTGCGACACATATCACCCAACATATAGTTCCTCACCATGGCAAGTTCTTCGGCAGGTACGAGGTCATTTTGCAGGCGGTCTATTTCATGGTAAACTTCTTTGATAAGCGGCTCTACAAATTCATTGGCAGTCTCTGCATTGACAACCAACAGTCCACTATCGGGATAAGGCATGATACCGGCAGATATACCATACGTATATCCTTTATCTTCACGAATATTAGACATCAGACGGCTACCGAAATAGCCTCCGAACAAGGTAACCAGAACGCGAACTTTCAAATAATCAGGATGGCGTCGATCCAAAGAAAGCATTCCCATGCGAACAGCACTTTGCATTGCATCGGCACGCTCGGTAAAAATACGTTTCTCAGAAGAAGTTACCGGAACATAAGACCGTTTTTCCGGTTTGCGGAAATCTTTACCGAAAGGTTCACTTCCAAAAAGAGTTTCAATACGACGGATAGCGTCTTCGCTGACCTTCCCCGCAAGATAGATACTGCAATTTCCGGAATGATAATATCGGTCGTAAAACGATTGCAAGACAGAAGGGTTAATCAAATGATAATCTTCCTTCTGCACTAATTGCCCGCACGGATGCGTATCGCCATATACGGCATTTATCAAAGTGCGATGGGCCAGAAAGTCCACCTTGGAGCTGTTCACAAGAAATTGCTGGATATTGCTGTCGATAATCACTCCCAACTCTTTTTCAGGGAAAAGAGGTTCTTTTACGATAGATTCAAAAATATCTAAAGTTTCCGGCAGATATTTATTCAAAGAATAAAGGGTGATATAAGCATACTCGGATGAGCTGGAAAGCTCCAACCAGGCACCATAGTAATCCAACTTTTAGGCAATGGCCGCGGCCGAATAACGCCGGGTACCTTCGCGCAGCATCCGGTTGGTAAACAAAGCCTGTAAACGTTGGCTCTGTTGCCAGCGTCCACCTTCTATCAACAGGTCAATTCGGACTACTTCATTATCCCCGGCATTGAGTATATATAAAGGTATGCCATTTTTCATCACCCGACATTCGGGAGATGGCACTGCCAGTTGTTCCGGCTCACAAATACGGGGCTGGATAGTTCTGTCTAACATATTTTCAAGAATTCTTCAGCCTTTTCCAAATCCTGGGGAGTATCAATGCCGATGGTCTCTACTTCGGTAATACCGGCTTTAATGGTATAGCCATTCTCCAGCCAACGAAGTTGTTCCAGCGATTCTGCCAGTTCCAGCGAAGATTGCGGCAACGAAGTAATCTCTTTTAAAACTTCAGCACGATAGGCGTATAATCCTATATGCTTATAATAAGTGTGATTTTTCAGCCAATCTTGTTTTTCCGCATTTCGCTGATAAGGAATAATGGAGCGGCTGAAATAGAGTGCATTCATATTCTTATTCAGCACTACTTTCGGAGAATTGATATTCTCCAAAGCTTCAAATCCATTCTCAGGAGTGAAAGGTTTCACCAGTGTAGCAATCTGGGTCGTAATGTCGTCGAAGCAAGCTTTTACAGTTTCCAGTTGGGAGGGTTGAATAAAAGGCTCGTCACCCTGAATGTTGACTACGACATCAAAGTCTCCCCCTATTTTAGTATATGCTTCATAGCAACGATCCGTACCGCTTTTATGATTAACGGAAGTCATCACTACTTTGCCTCCGAAAGCTTTTACAGCTTCTTCGATCCGTTCGTCATCTGTGGCCACATAAGCATCGTCCAGAATACCTGCCACTTGTTCATATACTCGCTGTATTACAGTTTTACCTCCCAGCATGGCCAGCGGTTTTGCAGGAAAACGCGTGGATGCGTAACGGGCGGGAATGATTCCTAAAAACTTCAACATATTTATATTTACTATTTTATAGATCCGCGTTCGTCCGCTTTATCCGCGTCGTCCGCGTACCCATTTTAAATTACTCTATTTCTTTCAATCCCCGGCAAATATAGTCCCTTTTTAAATCATCGGGTTTATAGACTGTGTCATCACATGATAATAAGTCCAGATCCAACCGGACTATTTCTTGCTTTTTCTCTTCAGGCATCCGCCCCGCTTCCCGTTCAATAGCTTTCAAACAAGAAGTTATTTCCGCCGCATCGCTACTGGAAATAAAACGTGCCACCTGATTGGAAAATAAGGATGAACGCCGGAAATAAAGCGGTTTAGTCTCTTCTTCCGTAGAAAAACGAATACCAGGAAACAGTTCTTTCAACCGCTTCCGCGCCAACGAAAGATTCTCTTTCTGTTGCTCGTTACTACCGATGCTGATTGTATAAACCACTTTCGAAATCAAGAATTTAGACCGACACTTGAACTTTAATCAAAGAAGTCATCCAAACCAGTTTCTGATGCCGATTCAAAATTAACGTCCCCATTATCCTTACAAGGATCGAAACCTTCCGGAAGTTGGAATGTCTCATTTTCATCATATCCCAGTGTCTTGTCTCCAAGCACTTTTACCATATATTTAGACCAGATAGGCAATGCCATAGAAGCACCTTGCCCATGCAGCATAGTATCGAAATGAATATCGCGTTCTTCTCCACCAACCCAGCATCCGGATACCAGTGAAGGAGTAAAGCCCATAAACCAACCATCTGCATTATAGTTAGTTGTTCCGGTCTTACCACCCATATCAGCTTTTACACCTAAACGACGAACACGTCCACCTGTTCCCTCGTTGATTACGGCACGAAGCATAACCAACATCTTATAAGCGCTGGAAACACTGATAACCTCTTCCATTTCCGGAGAGAACGTAGCTAATACATTTCCGTCATTATCTTCAATGCGAGTTACAAACAGTGGAGCTACACGGATACCTTTATTGGGGAATGCAGTATAAGCACTGACCATTTCTCCTACCGAAATTTCGCAAGGACCAAGACACAAAGAAACTGACGGCACAATTTCACGATTACGTACACCAAAACTTTCAATCAAGCGTTTCAGAGAATATGGGTTGAGCTTACTCATCAGATACGCTGTGATCCAGTTGTCAGAGTTAGCCAATCCCCACTTCACAGTTACCATTTCTCCATAACGTTTAGTATTGGCATTACGGGGCGTCCACGGTTTGCCGTTTTCATCAATTAAAGTATATTCCACATGACGCGCTTCATCACAAGGAGAATAACCACTCTCCATAGCTAATGTGTAGACATAAGGCTTAATGGTGGACCCCACCTGACGGCGACCTACCATTGCCATATCATATTTAAAATAATGATGATTAGGCCCTCCGACATATGCTTTCACATGCCCATTATGCGGATTCATAGACATAAAACCTGCACGGAGGAAGTGTTTGTAATAGCGGATAGAATCCATAGGTGTCATGATTGTATCCTTTTCACCATTCCAGGTAAATACCGACATTTCTTCAGGTGTATTGAAAGCTTTTTCAATTTGGGCATCCGATGCCCCGGCTTTCTTCATGATACGATAACGGTCGGACTGTTTCATGGTGCGGGTAAGAATTTCATCTACCTGCTCCTGCGTAATTCTGTTACTGTAAGGCGCTTTTTTACGTCCTTTCTTTTCTTTGAAGAAATAGCCTTGCAATTCTTTCAGGTGCTCTTCTACCGCCTCTTCTGCATATTGCTGCATACGAGAGTCAATAGTGGTATAAATTTTCAGACCGTCTGTATAAAGATTATATTTAGAGCCATCTTTCTTAGTATTCTTTTCACACCAACCAAATAAAGGATTATTTTCCCAGTCAAGAGAATCTTCATAGAATTTTTGCATCTGCCAACCACGATAATCTCCCTTTACAGGTTTCTTTGCATTCAATACACCACGCAGATATTCGCGGAAGTAAGTTGCCATTCCTTCATTATGATCAACGCGAGTATATTTCAGAACAAGCGGAAGGGCCTGCAAAGAATCACATTCTTCCGCTGTGATATATCCGGCTTTACGCATCTGATCAAGCACCACGTTACGACGCCCGCGTGAACGTTCATTATATCGTACAGGATTAAAATAAGATGGATTCTTGCACATTCCTACAAGCATAGCGGCTTCTTCTATCTTTAAATCATTTGGATCGCAACCGAAATAAGTATTGGCAGCAGTTTTAATACCTACTGCATTGTTCAAGAAATCAAATTTATTAAGATACATGGTAAGTATCTCTTCTTTAGTGTAATAACGTTCCAATTTCACGGCAATCACCCACTCGATGGGTTTCTGAAACAAACGTTCCATTACATTATCCGCACTGGGCGAATAAAGCTGCTTGGATAATTGTTGTGTTATCGTACTACCTCCACCTGCATTCGTCTGAAATAACAAACCACGCTTCACGATAGCGCGGAACAATGCGATGGCATCAATTCCGGAGTGTTTGGCAAAACGCACATCTTCCGTTGCAATCAAAGCATTGATAATATTAGGAGACAGATCATTATAGCCTACATACACACGATTCTCTTTACTAAAAGAATAAGTTCCGAGCACCTTCCCGTCTTCTGAGAAAATTTGTGTAGCAAACTTATAATTGGGGTTTTCCAGATCTTCGACAGGAGGCATATAGCCTATCCAACCTTTTGCAATGGAGAAGAAAACAGTGACGCAAGCCAATACTATGACGGCTAAGAATATCCAAAGGATTTTTATGATGTTCTTTATCATGTTTATTACTGTAAATTCACTAAATCAATAAAATAGATTACCTGTAAAAATAACAAGGCAAAGGTACGGAATTATATTGGAACACCCTTATAAATTCTATAGAAAACTCTTAAAACGCCACACTTTATCATCGGAAATGCCACATCTTAATGGGTAAAATGCCACACTTCAGCAAGCGCAAAGTGTGGCATTTCGGAGAATGAAATGTAGCATTTCCGATGATAAAGTGTGGCGTTTGGGGTGATGAAACCTGGCATTTTGGAGGCGTTTTTTGTTTAGGAAACGGCCGATTCCAAGCTGTTTTTTGCAAAAAAACGCATTTTTTTGCTTAGGAACAAAGTATGATCAAGAAGGGCAAAATGCTATTATTCAACACTTTCACTAAAACAGACAATGCATTTTTCTTTCTTATATATTCTTTATATAACAACAACAGCAGAAAAGAAAAAGAAAAGCTACTGCTGATGCTGGTAATGATCCAAACAAATTCCGGCATTCATCTCACCGCATAAGAAACTTCATCCCGTAAGATTGTTTTTTCGCCCCACGAGATATTTTTTCAGCTCATAGGGCAAAACTCTTTGTCCCATAAACTGAAGATCACCGTCTATGGAGACGAAAAAAACTTCTAAATTTTCTCCCGTCTTTCTTCCGTACTCCGCATCTTTTCCGTACCTTTGAACTCTCGAAAAGAATTAAAATAACGAACGATATGGAAAACAGAAGTTTAGTCACCATTGCCGAGCATAGCAAGGAAAAAATCCTCTACATGATCGAGATGGCGAAGCAGTTTGAAGCCCGTCCCAACCGTAGGCTGCTGGAAGGGAAAGTGGTTGCCACCCTCTTTTTCGAGCCGTCTACCCGCACAAGACTCAGTTTTGAAACAGCAGCCAACCGCTTGGGAGCCCGTGTAATCGGGTTTAGTGACCCCAAAGCAACGAGTTCTTCGAAAGGCGAAACCCTGAAAGATACCATCAAAATGGTGAGCAACTACGCCGATATCATCGTGATGCGGCATCATCTGGAAGGAGCCGCCCGCTATGCCAGCGAAGTAACCACAGTGCCTATCGTCAATGCCGGAGACGGAGCCAACCAGCATCCTTCACAAACGATGCTCGACCTCTACTCCATCTACAAAACCCAGGGTACACTGGAGAACCTGAATATTTTCCTCGTTGGCGACCTCAAATATGGCCGCACCGTACACTCACTGCTGATGGCAATGCGCCACTTCAACCCGACTTTCCACTTCATAGCTCCTGATGAATTGAGAATGCCCGAAGAATACAAAATTTACTGCCGTGATCATGGCATCAAATACGTGGAACATACGGACTTTACGGAAGAAACCATAGCAGATGCCGACATCCTCTACATGACCCGTGTGCAGCGTGAACGCTTCACTGACCTCATGGAGTACGAACGGGTGAAGAACGTTTACATCCTGCGCAACAAGATGCTGGAACATACTCGTCCCAATTTATGCATTCTGCATCCCCTGCCCCGCGTCAATGAAATCGCTTATGACGTAGACGATAATCCGAAAGCTTACTACTTCCAGCAAGCTCAAAACGGTCTGTATGCTCGTGAGGCTATCCTCTGCGATGTATTAGGCATTACACTGGATGAGGTGAAAGCCTAAATTGTACTTTGTAAATTGCTAAATTGTAAATTGAAAGATGAGCGAAAAAAAACAAGAATTACAGGTTGCCGCATTAGAAAACGGTACAGTTATCGACCATATCCCCTCTGAAAATCTGTTCACAGTAGTCTCTTTGCTGGGACTTGAACACATGAATAACAATATCACCATTGGCTTTAATCTCAAAAGCGGAAAGCTGGGTACTAAAGGCATTATTAAAATTGCGGATAAATTTTTCTGCGATGACGAAATTAATCGTATCGCCGTGGTAGCACCTAATGTGAAGCTGAATATTATTCGGGATTATGAAGTGGTGGAAAAACGTGAAGTTAGCCTTCCTGAAGAACTTCACGGCATTGTAAAGTGTGCTAATCCCAAATGTATTACGAACAACGAGCCCATGGCGACGTTATTCCATGTAGTGGATAAGGAGAATTGTGTGATCCGATGCCATTATTGCGAGAAAGAACAAAACAGGAACGAAATTGAAATAATATAAGAGCTCGTAACTCTTTAGTCATGAAACAAGACTGGAAGCCCGGAACAATGATTTACCCGCTTCCTGCCGTATTGGTAAGCTGCGGAAGCATTCCGGAAGAATATAACATATTAACAATTGCATGGACGGGAACGATTTGTACGAACCCGCCCATGTGCTATATTTCAGTACGTCCCGAACGCCACTCCTACGAAATCCTGAAACGGAATATGGAGTTTGTCATCAATCTCACTACCAAAGATATGGCGCGTGCAACGGATTGGTGTGGCGTACGTTCCGGGAAAAACTACAATAAGTTTGAAGAAATGCATCTGACACCGGGAAAAAGCACTGTGGTCAATGCCCCTCTTATTGAAGAATCCCCTTTGTGTATAGAATGTCGTGTAAAGGAAATCATGTCACTCGGCTCGCATGATATGTTTATTGCCGATGTGGTAAACGTGCGTGCCGACGACCGGAACCTGAACCCGGAAACCGGGAAACTGGAGCTGGCGGAAGCTAATCCACTGGTTTATGTACATGGAGGATACTATGAATTGGGTGAAAAGATTGGTAAATTTGGCTGGTCTGTTGAGAAGAAAAGATAGTGATTAACGGTTAGTGGTAAGTGATGAACAAAGTTTTGAAAATATTTATCCTGTGCCTTTTGTTTTTCCCCGCTACAACGTGGGGGCAATCTCATCTTGTGCCCGGTACAGCGGTTGAAGAACCACTGAAGAAACATCACCATGATCGTCCGGTGAACTTCGGTATTAAAGGTGGTTTCACCTCTTCCCTCTTCCTTGTATCTAATCTTACATTAAACGGAATCACCATAGACGAGGTGCAGAATAACTACAAGATAGGCTATTTCGGCTCTGTCTTTATGCGTATCAACTTTGAACGTCATTTCCTGCAACCGGAAATATCCTACAATATCAACCGCTGCAATATTACTTTCGAAAAACCTGCCGCAGAGGATGCTCCTTTGGAAATGGCATCTATAACTTCTGAAATCCACAGTGTAGACATTCCTGTGATCTATGGATATAATGTTATTAAGGAGGGGCCCTATAGTCTGGCTGTATTCGGCGGTCCTAAATTTCGTTATATCTGGAATAAAAAGAGCGAAGTTACTTTTGAGAATTTCGACCAGCAGGGAATCAAAGAAAGGCTACGTCCGCTGAACCTCAGCTTCACCCTTGGAGTAGCCGTCACTATCTCCCGCATTTTCTTCGATTTCCGCTATGACATAGGAGTACATAATATATCCCGCAAAGTGACTTATGATGACGGCGTCGTCGAAGGTGATCCACCCGCTGACGAAATACGTTTCCACCGACGAGACAATGTTCTCAGCTTTTCCTTTGGAGTATTCTTTTAGAAAGTAAATTTCTGTCTTTTCTGACAGTTTATTCATTTTTTTACCGTAAATTTGTGCGCTTAATAAGAGAACACAGATTTATCAAACTTATCTAAGTAAGCAAAATGAAAAGAGACGATTTAATTTTCGATATCATCGAAAAAGAACATCAACGTCAGCTCAAAGGTATTGAACTGATTGCATCAGAGAATTTTGTAAGTGACCAAGTAATGGAGGCAATGGGCTCCTGTCTCACTAACAAGTATGCAGAAGGTTATCCCGGCAAACGTTACTACGGAGGTTGCGAAGTAGTAGACCAGAGCGAACAAATTGCTATCGACCGCATAAAGGAAATCTTTGGTGCAGAATGGGCTAACGTGCAACCCCACTCAGGCGCACAAGCTAATGCAGCTGTATTCCTCGCTGTATTGAATCCGGGTGACAAATTCATGGGATTGAATCTGGCTCACGGCGGTCACCTCTCACACGGTTCTTTAGTAAATACTTCCGGTATCATCTATACTCCCTGTGAATATAATCTGAATAAGGAAACCGGTCGCGTAGACTATGACCAGATGGAAGAAGTTGCTTTGCGCGAAAAACCCAAGATGATCATCGGTGGTGGTTCAGCATATTCCCGCGAATGGGACTACAAGCGTATGCGCGAAATCGCAGACAAAGTAGGTGCTATCCTGATGATCGATATGGCTCACCCTGCCGGACTGATTGCAGCCGGATTGCTGGAAAACCCTGTGAAGTATGCTCATATCGTTACTTCTACCACACATAAGACTTTGCGTGGTCCTCGCGGAGGTATCATCCTGATTGGCAAAGATTTCCCTAATCCTTGGGGCAAAACGACACCGAAGGGTGAAATCAAGATGATGTCTCAGTTGATCGACTCAGCTGTATTCCCGGGTATCCAAGGTGGTCCGTTGGAACACGTCATTGCATCAAAAGCTGTTGCATTCGGTGAAATCCTGCAACCCGAATTCAAAGAATATGCTGCCCAAGTGAAGAAAAATGCGGCCGTACTGGCACAAGCATTAATCGACCGTGGCTTTACAATCGTTTCAGGAGGTACGGATAATCACTCTATGCTGGTCGACCTGCGTAGCAAATATCCTGATCTCACAGGTAAAGTTGCTGAAAAAGCATTGGTATCTGCCGATATCACTGTAAACAAGAATATGGTTCCGTTCGATAGCCGTTCTGCATTCCAGACTTCCGGTATCCGTTTGGGTACTCCTGCCATCACTACTCGTGGCGCCAAAGAAGATCTGATGTTGGAAATTGCAGAAATGATTGAAACGGTTCTGTCCAATGTAGAAAACGAAGCGGTTATTGCCGAAGTTCGCGCACGCGTAAATAAGACAATGGAGAAATATCCGCTGTTCGCATATTAAGAAATTTGTTTTTACGAGTCAGCCGGTTTTGTTTTTTCCGGCCGACAGGTATATACATTTTTGAGAAAAAATGTATGTATATAAATGATTAAATATATAGTTAAATTGTAAAATGGTCCGTAGCCTTTGTGATAAAGGCTACGGACCTCTTTTTTTTACGCATTGACACTATTTTTGTTGTATTGAAAGGATACTCCTGCTTGCATTTCCCTATTTTTGGAAACTACATTTATTATTCACTTTAAAACTTTAATTACTATGTCAGAAAACATTGGAGTAGCTACAGGTAAGATTATGCTGAAAATTGTTATCGCTCTTTTTAAAGGTGTATGGAATGTACTGACCTTCGGGTTTAGAGCTTACAAAGGTCACCGGGACAAAAAAGACGCCGAAATGCGTGAACAGTTAAGACAGGTACAAGCAAACAACAATTCCCAAACTATTTAATTCTGCAATACTATGAGCTCAGCAAACAAGAAACACATGCAGGGTGGTATGAACACCACATACAGCAATGTAAATACTGAAGACGAAAGAAACAAAAAAGCGGAAGAACTATTGTTCCAGGCATGGGAAACAGCTGGATATCATGGACAGCCGGATGAAGATTATTATCCTCGAACAGCCCAGGAAACAAGGGATATGGAAGATCTGCTGACACAAGCGGAAGCAGCCATTGATGACCCGTCGGATACCGAACTAATGGAGGTAATGGCTGATACGCGCGAAGTGCTGGAATGGTCCAAACAGCGGCATTGGACATTCGCATGGTGGATCATCATCTGTGTAGCCATTATGGGATGTTATTATTTCTATCAGGCCGGAAGCGAACAGGATTATGTAGCAAAGAGACAGGCGCTGACTGATGAGCAAGTGCAGACTGAACTTAGCGAAGCCATCACCCGGCAACAAAGTTACATTGATACTTATAGCCAAAAGTTGGCAGTAGATACCATTTCTGAAGAAACACGCAGTCTTTATGAAAAATATATGGAAAATGCCACTGAAGAAATAAAAGAACTGAAAGCATATAATGTGGAAACTTATAAAAAGCACCTGGTAGATCGTGCCGATGCCGGAGTATGGCGTGAAAGATGGGAAGCGATCTGGTGTTTTATCTGGATCGTGCTTTATATTTTCGCCTGCCGTCCACGTGGATATATGATTACTAAACGTCGCCGTGAAGACAAAATGGCTACCGGTCTCAAAAAGATATTATTCGGCATTGCAGGAGCTTTAGTGGGTGCTGCCGGCGCTTTATATGTGACCACTACCATAACTAAATGGAGCGATGGAAGTAAAACCCGTGATGATGATAGCATGATTATCTATGCCATGAAGTTCGGTCTTATTGCACTGGCTGTTATCATCGTTCTTTGGGCAGCACGTATTGTTATCGTGATTGCTACACTTCTGGGACTATTGAGAAACTACGACTGGAAACAGTTGGCCAAAGACCCGAAAGCCATGTTGAATGATTTGAAATAAATGGAAAGGGGATGCAAGTATATACCGGCATCCCCTATTTCTATATTTATTTCCGATGGTTAGCTCAATCCTTCTATATTTCCATCTACAATGTCGATGTGCATAGCTTGTGGCTCTTTGGGAAGCCCCGGCATGCGCAGAATTTCTCCGGCGATGGCAACAATCATTTCCGCACCGTTATTGATTACAATATCCTTGATATGAAATTCAAAGTTGTTCACCGCACCGTATATTTTCGGATCGGCAGAGAAAGAATATTGTGTTTTGGCAATGCAAACGGGATAATGACCAATGCCCATCTTCTCTATCAATTTGATGATTTTACGTGAATGGATACTGTAAGTCACCACACTGGCACCGTAAAGATTGCAAGCTATCTTCTCTATTTTTTGTTCTACACTGTCATTTTCACTATAACTGAAGTTCAAGGGTTCAGAAGGTTTCTTCTCAATAGTATCCACTACCAGATTAGCGAGCTCCACAGCCCCCTCTCCTCCTTCTGCAAAGGCATTATTGACAGCGAACCCTACACCTAATTTCTCTTCGCAATGCCAGCGGATTGTTTCTACTTCCTCGTCCGTATCACTGGCAAAACGATTGAAGGCAACCAGCACCGTCTGACCGAATGAACGTAGATTGCGTATATGTTTATCGAGATTACCGAAGCCTTGTTGCAATCCTTCCATATTGGGTTCTTTAATACGATCCAGACTGACACCTCCATGCATCTTCAAGCCTTGTGCAGTAGCCACAATCACTGTCAGTTTAGGTTGTAACCCACTTTTGCGACATTTGATATTATAAAATTTCTCCGCACCAAGATCGGCACCGAAACCAGCTTCCGTTACAACATAATCTCCGAAAGTCATTGCCATTTTCGTTGCAAGAATAGAGTTACAACCATGCGCAATATTTGCGAAGGGACCGCCATGAACAAAAGCTGCCGATCCTTCGGTTGTCTGAACCAAGTTCGGATTGATAGCATCTTTCAGCAAGACAGTGATGGCTCCTGCTACTCCTAACTCCTTCACAGTGAACGGGCAACCATCAAAACGGAAACCTAGGATGATATTCTCGATCCGTCGTTTCAGGTCGTCTATGTCCTTTGCCAGACAGAGAATAGCCATGATTTCGGATGCAGGGGTAATATCGAAGCCGGATTCTTCGGTAATACCGTTCGTACTGGGGCCTAAACCGGTGACAATGCTACGTAAAGAGCGGTCGTTCACATCGAGCACGCGCTGCCAGATGATTTCTTTCAGCCCGAATCCGTCCGCCTGATGCTGATAAAGATAATTGTCGAGCAATGCGGATATCATATTGTGCGCCGAAGTGATGGCATGAAAATCTCCCGTGAAATGAAGATTCAGATCCTCCATCGGAACCACCTGTGAATAACCGCCACCGGCTGCTCCTCCTTTGATTCCAAAGCATGGTCCAAGAGATGGTTCGCGTAATGCGATCACTGATTTTTTGCCAAGCTTTGCAAATGCCTGTCCAAGACCTACAGAAATTGTCGTCTTTCCCTCTCCCGCCGGGGTCGGATTAATGGCTGTAACAAGAACCAGCTTTCCGTCCTCGCGGTCCTTGATCCGTTCCCAGAGTTCATCAGAAAGCTTTGCTTTATACTTTCCATAAAATTCCAGTTCAGCCTCTGCGATCCCTGCACCCTCTGCCACCTCTCTGATGTGCTTCATTTCTGCTTCCTGAGCAATCTGAATATCCGTCTTCATTCCTGTTTCCTCCTTGTTCATCCCTCTTATTTTCAATAACATCCTCACACTTTCATGCAAGTTCTGTAAACTACGATTCCTGCTTATTTTCCGCTATGTATGCGTCAAATTCTTCTTTTGACATAAGAACTTTTCTCGGCTTTGTCCCCTCTTCGGGACCGACAACTCCTGCTTCTGCAAGCTGATCCATGATCCTTGCAGCACGGTTGAACCCAATCTTGAACATTCTCTGGAGCATTCCGATCGAAGCCCTGTCTTTGTCAATGATCAGTTGTCCTGCTTCTGTAAAATAGACATCCCTGTCATCTGTATCCTCCGCAGATACTCCTGAAATGGATGTCGGAACATCTGCAGTCATCATATGTTCTTCCAGTTCATTACTGTAAGCCGTACTTCCATTTTTGTCAATCAGATAATCTACAACTTTCTGAACTTCTTTATCAGAGACAAAGGATCCCTGCACCCTCACCGGCTTTGGATAACCGGATGGATAGAACAGCATATCTCCTTTTCCCAGCAGCTTTTCTGCCCCGTTCATATCAATGATCGTACGCGAATCCACTCCCGATGAAACTGAAAATGCAATTCTTGACGGCATATTTGCCTTGATCAGTCCCGTGATGACATTCACTGACGGACGCTGGGTCGCAAGGATCAGATGAAGCCCCGCCGCACGTGCCAACTGTGCAAGACGACAGATCGCCCCCTCCACTTCTCCGGGAGCTACCATCATCAGATCTGCAAGCTCATCAATGATGATAATGATCTGTGGAAGTTTTTTCTCTGCATCTTCTCCGGTCTCACCTCTCAGGACTTTTTCATTGAATCCTTTCAGGTCCCTTACATTGTACTCAGCGAAAAGCTTATAACGCTTTTCCATCTCGGCAACTGCCCAGTTCAAAGCCCCGGCAGCCTTTTTCGGATCAGTTACAACCGGAATCATCAGATGCGGGATTCCGTTATATACACTCAGTTCTACAACTTTCGGATCTACCAGGATCAGCTTCACATCTTCCGGATCTGCTTTGTAGATAATGCTCATGATCAGGGTATTGATGCAGACAGATTTACCTGAACCTGTCGCTCCTGCGACAAGGAGATGCGGCATTTTTGCAATATCTGCCACAACAACTTTTCCTGCAATATCTTTTCCAACTGCAAAGGAGATCGGTGATCTGCTGTTCTTGAACTCATCGGACTCCAACAGATCTCTCAGCATAACGGCTGTATTTTCACTGTTCGGGACTTCAATCCCGACAGCAGCTTTTCCCGGTATAGGAGCTTCGATCCTCAGATCAGCAACAGCAAGATTCAGCTTGATATCATCTGCCAGCCCGACAATCTTGCTGACTTTTACTCCCTGTTCCGGCTGCAGCTCATACCGGGTCACAGACGGACCACAGCTTGCATTGGTGACATGAACCCCTACTCCAAAGTTCTGAAGTGTCTGCTCCAGCTTTAATGCTGTGGCACGCAGATGTGCATCGGAATCTCCACCGCCCTTTTTCCCTTTTACCAGAAGATTCATCGGTGGAATGCGGTAAATCTTCTGCGGCTGCTCTTCCATTGCCCTGACAGACTGCTCTACACTGGCTGTCTCGGCTGCAACTGCCTGTGCATTTTCTTTCGTATTTTTCCTGTTCCGTCTGGCCGGATCAGATGGCATCTGCATTGCATCAGGTACTCCTTCTTCAGCAGATCTTTCTGTTCCGGTCATCTCTGTCTCTTCTGCTGTAAGCGGTTCTGCACGGTTAATAACAAACCGCCCCGGATCCGATTCTTCGCTATCCCCTCCGTCAGGGACTGCTCCTTCCGGGGTCAGTTCCTGGATCTCAGGAGATTTTCTCCGCCTTCTGCTTTTTCTCTCCTGCGGTACTTCCTCTTCTCCTTCCCCATGCAAAAGAGTCGTTGCAAAGGAAACTCCTCTTGCCTTTTTCTCTTTTCCACCAGGAACTCCTGCTCCGCTCTCTTCTGTCTCCTGAGCTGTCTGCCGCTCTCTTTCTTTCCTTTCCCGCTCTTTCGTACGGATCACTGCGGTTTCCTGTCTCTTTCTTTTTGCCTCTTCATACGCGACTTTGCTTTTCCGTCCGATGGGAGACAGAAGAGAACGCTCTGTGATCAGGATAATACTGATGATTCCCAGTACAACCAGGATCA
>OHKL01000720.1_pt1 | contig 16481 bp, 19 predicted proteins | sample 1568721 | NCBI WGS metagenome assembly OHKL01 (sample SAMEA3879543, study PRJEB24766) | human gut metagenome | biome: human-associated habitat; feature: feces | place: USA | collected 1985/1987 | reverse complement strand
CAAGTCGTCATTGGTTTGTGCAAGCGCAAAGAAACGGCGGCTCTGAAATCAAAGCCGCCGTTTCAAATGGGCGTGTCAAATGGCTGCTGTACGACGGCTTTTTTTCTTTTGCCGTCGTCCGGCAGTTATCTTTTCATATTGAGATTAGCAATATTATGTGTCAGAACTTATCTGGCTGATCTATACGTTCTGCTACACGCCTTGTAATATTCGCTTTTTGCTCTGGCGAAAGACGTATAGCGTTCATCGTTCGTTTGAATGTTTCTTTATTTTTAAGGTCTTTGTTTTTGCAAACAGGGCGTAATAGACATCCAATTTTACGCAAGTGCGTTTACCTCCATAGCTTTCAATTATGCGGCTGTAACTTTCCGCGCCTTTGATAGAAAGACAATGCAAAGGGCGGAAAACAGAATGCCGCAAACGATATATGCCCAATTAAAGAATAAGATATTGATTACATATCGAGCCGATGGCTGTGTAAAGAGGTTTACAAACGGCTCTCGGCTTGCGGCTGCTTCCATAACCCCGGCAATATTTGCAGGATCAATCCCGCAAAGAAACGCACCAATTAAGTACAAAGCTACTTTTTCAACGATGGATGGAATAAGTAACCCCAGCACATAGACCGATATTCTTTGCGATTTGCCGCATTTTCCAAGATACAGCGTCTCCAAAAGACACGGTATCACCGCAAGGCAAATGCCTAATATTGTTGGATTCAAAGTAAACCCTATAAGGATAAAGACAAATCGTATAATCAGGTATGAACCTAAAACGACCAACCAACCGACGAGCAATACAGCTAAAGTATTTTTCTTGCTCTGCAACTGCATTTTTTCACCTCCCTAAAGGACGTTCCACTTTTGGAAACGTCAAAATCACGGTTGTACCGCCATTAGTATTTGAATGAATATCTACCTTTATTGTTAAGTCACTCGCCATTTGCTGCACAAGATATAGCCCCATTCCCGTAGAGCGGCTCAAATAGCTGCCTACGTCCCCGGTAAAGCCTTTGTCAAAGACAAACGGGAGATCAGACGCGGGAATACCTGTGCCGTTATCGCAGACGGATAGAACAATCTGCCCAATTTCTCTATTGTCGCTTACCGAGAAATGAATAGCAGGTGTGGCATCATGCGCGGCATACTTTACGCTGTTACTGATAATCTGCCCCAAGATAAACATGAAGCCTTTTTTATCAGAAATTGCGGTGCAGTTGTTTCCAGAATATGTGACTGAAAAATGGGCTTCTTCGAGCAAAGATAAATTGTCCTCGACTGCTTCCTTGCAAGTTTCCAAGATAGGAAGCGGTTCAAAATAATAGTCTTTGTGAACTGCCCCCAGCCGCGAAAAATACAAAATCTGTTCTACATTCTGCCGTGTATGGTCGCGCACATATAGCATACGGGTATGCACCAGCGGTGACATTTCATCCTTTCGGTTATCCAAAAGAAGCGTCATAAGAGATAGAGGTTTCTTGATTTCATGCACCCAATTTTCAATGTAACTCTCGTAGTCGGTAATCTTTAATTGCTGTTCGTTCACATATTCCAGTTGCGTTCTCAAATGATGGGCTAACTCATGGATATATGTGTGCATTGATGCGGGGGTGCTTTCGCACAGCAGATACTCATTTGTGTCGTCTGGCTCTAACAGGAAGCGGCGAAAAGCGGTATCTATTTTACTGCGTCTATGGATTGCACAGGCAAAAGGAATGACAAGCGCGACAAATGATACAAATATCATTAGTCCCACAAGATTCAAGAAATCCCCAGGATAAGCCACCCATGCCAGAAATACAAAGAACAGATCCAAGCAGACGAGAGTAATCAGCCAAACACGATTAGATGATATATAAGTCAAGAGCGTATGCAATTTTTTCATATTTCCACCCGCTCTTTCAGGCGGTAGCCTTGTCCGCGCACAGTTTCAATGCGATCACCAAGCCCAACTTCACGCAGCGTTTTCCGCAGTCGTGTAAAATTGACTTGCAGCGCATTTTCGTCTATAAACTCCGCTGTTCCCCAAAGCACATGAAACAAGTCGCTCTTTGATACAAGGTTCGGGCTGCTTTTCAAAAGGGTGAGAAGTATTTTCCCCTCATTCTGCGGAAGAACATAAGATTTCTTTCCTGCATAGAGCGTAAAAGTGTTTGGATCAAGCAGGAAGCCGCCCCCGTTAAGCAATCCCTGCTGCATCTGTTCTTCTTTGCGGCGCAAGAGGTTTTTAATGCGGGCAAGAAGCCGTTCCGTGTTGCATGGCTTTGTTAGGTAATCGTCCGCCCCTAATCCTAAGGCATGAAGCTCGTCCTGTAATTTATCTCTTGCAGTTAATATCAGCACAGTCCCAAGTCGTTTGGCCTTTATCTCTTTGCAGACTTCAAAGCCAGAGTGAAAAGGAAGATTGATGTCGAGCAGTATCAAATCCGGGGAAAGAGCCATTATTTGTAATACGGCATTTTCAAAGTTAAGCAAAGGGACAGCGTCATATCCCGCTTTTTTCAAGACATCAATCAATTCTTCGCGCATATATACATCATCTTCAACCACAACTATTTGCGCCAATATGAACACCTCCTTTCCTGAGTACGCTCATTAAGAATTTGGCTTCCAATTTAATTTGCTGATTTCACGGTTTGCTGTCCGCGCAATAGCCACACCGTACAATGCAAGCATACAAACAACGACAAGCGCCATAACGAGCAGCATAGGATAAGACTGTTGCAGTTTTGCCATATTAGAGTATAGGTAATGCTGCATTGCGCAAATTCCAACCGTGCCGCTGATACACGCAGGAAGCAACGGGAGCAGAAAATACCATAGCACCTGTTGGTTTATGGAACGCTTCATTTGTTCGCGTCGTGCGCCCAGAATAGAAAGTGTCGCATACCTTGCCTTTGTTTCTCGCATTTGGGTCAGAAATTGAAGGGCAAGCAGAGCGCAAGCGATAATCAGAAGCATAAAGCCCATGTATAAGGTCGTGTAACTTCCAGAAATCACATAAAATAGCTGCCGCCCAAAATTATCCAAATAGCTTTCGTAGTACAGGCCAGAGGGTTTTAACAGATTACGCGCCTCCATAATTGATGCCATCAGGCCATTGACTTCCACAGTTTCGCTCGGAATACAGAAATTGTGATAAACCGTAACGGTATCTGGATCTACATATTCGGAATATACTTCATCGGGAACAATCAATGCAGTTACGATTTTTACGTTTTCGTCCGCAGTCAAGCCTTTCATCGGTACTGATGGGATAAGCGTAATTGGCAGTCCGTTAATAGAAATCAAAACTTTGCCATTAGCCTGTGCGTCCTCCGCAATCTGGTTCAACATGGCGGTGGTTTCTTCTTTTGTACTCCCCAAAAAATCCGGGTTAAGATAGAATACAGCTTCGCCGTTTCCAAGAACGATAGCTTTTTCTCCGGCTGCTTCCAGCAATTCGTTATATGAAGATACTGGAATTAAAAATGGCGAGGCACCCGTAGTATCAATACACCCTAAAAGGTTAAGCGCGGCCGGTTGATTGGAACTAAACTCATAGCTTGCAGATCCTTGTGTGGCGGGATCCTCTACTTCTGGCGGCAGATTCAAAACAACCTGTTCACGCAGCCCAGACCAATCTATGAAAGAGTTTGCGTCCACGGAAGCTGGGCGTTTCATTGTTCCTGTTTCCATGCGGCTCAAATCAGCCACATAGGGCTGCATTTGCTTACCCGAAAGGTATTTTTCAACAGTCGCTTCATTGCCCGTGACGGTAAAATCGTAAACAGAAGATCCCCGCGTCATTTGGTTCCCATACGACATAATGCGGGTTGATCCGTCTGCAATGAGCATGATAGTAAGCATAATCAAAATAGACGCAACGCCGATTGAAATATACTTGTGGACTATATTTTCGTGTAACTGCCGCAGAGTGAAAATATATAGACCGTGTGTTGTGTTGCGTTTCACAGAAGCCGCCGCTGCGCTCAGCAAGCCTGCAAGCCCACGGATAAAAAGCATTGTTCCCACAATACCTAATATCACGGCAACAATTATCATCATACCGCCAGCAACCATGAAATACTTTAGGATTACCCAATATGCAAGCGTCAAAACTACCGCTCCGAGAATGAGGGAAAATAAGTTCCCACTCATTTTTCCAACTTGCTGTTTCTTCGCCATTTCTCCATAAAGGAGTTGGTGGATTTCTTTGTTGAATAGTTTTCCACAAAGGATGAACAACGCGACAACTTGAATCATTAGAAATCCAAGCGTTGTCAAGAGAACAGCGCTCACAGAAAAACTTGACTGATGTGCAATTATGCCGCGACCTACAAGCCGTGCCGTAGCAAGGCTGATTACCTCTGATAAAAAGCCGCCGCAGATCAGTCCGCCCAAAAGAGCCAGCAGTGATGTGATTAGCCCCTCTGCCATGATTTGAATAAACAAGTGTCGCTTTGTCATTCCAAACATCAGGTAAAGCCCTAATTCCCGGCTCCTACATTCAAGCTGATATTTGTTCGCAAAAATGACAAGGAAAAATACAAACAGCAGCGAAAAAAGATAAACCGTCGGCATTAGCATTGTCAGAAGTCGATTAACAGCGTCACTTTCGATTTCCTCCAAGAAGCGCATCACGTCCTGGCTTCCAAGGGAGAGGACGATATAAAATGTGGCTACAGCTGTAACCATAGTAAGAAAATAAATCAGGTTCTCACTACGGTTTCGTTTGGAGTTTCGCCACGCAAGGTTAAAGAACATTTGCACTCCCTCCTCCCATCTGTGCCATTACCTGTAAGATACGCGCATAAAATTCCTCCCGTGTTTCAGTCGGAATTTTCCGGCGTAGCTCATGGAAAATCACACCGTCCTGTATGAATAGGATTCTGGAACAAAAACTTGCAGCGTTCGGGTCGTGTGTTACCATCAAAATTGTGCGTCCGCGACCGTGATTGATCTCGTACAGTTTTTCCATAAGCAACCGCGCTGCCTTTGTATCCAATGCCCCAGTTGGCTCATCTGCCAAAATAATATCGGGGTCGGAAATCAAACTGCGGGCGGCAGCGACGCGCTGTTTTTGACCACCTGACATCTGCGCCGGAAATTTGGAGAGCACATCCGTGATTCCAAAAAGTCCTGCAATGTCATTCAACTTCTTCTCCGCAGCAGATATATCTACATTATGGATAGAAAGCGGCAGCAGGATATTTTCTCTGCCAGTCAAGTTGTCAAGCAAAGCAAAATCCTGAAACAGATAGCCTATTTTATTGCCCCGATACTCAGCCAGTTTTTCGCTATCAAAGGAACTCACATTTGCGCCGGAAAGCAGGACTTGCCCGGAGGTCGGTTTAATAACCGTAGCAATGCAATTTAGCAGGGTCGTTTTTCCTGATCCGCTTGCGCCCATGATCCCCAAAAATTCGCCATCAAGAACATCAAAGGTAATGCCATTGAGAGCTTTTGTAGGAACACCCTCTTTCGTATATACCTTGTGTATATCTCGGACTTCCAAAAGTTTTTCTTTGCAATTCATATTATCACCTTTTGCCTTTTCGCTTTTTGATTAGTTGTTGATTATATTTTACTGCATGGCAGGAAGATAAACCACTTACAGTTGATGTAAGGTTTCTATGCTAAATGCTAAAGGGCGGCGATGTGACGTTTGTGCCAGATCGCCGCTGCTTTTCTTTATATTTATTCTATCCGATGTGCTTGCCCGCTTCAAGGTAATAGTTATGAATTATTTTGGCTATCAAGTGGAACTATATAAACATATCTGAAAGAAAAGGTGAACAGTAAAATGTAATAGGGTGATTGAAGATGCCTAAAAGAGCCAAGAAAGAGAAGCGTCCTGTTGCGAAAATCGACTTCAAGCCGTATGGTGCAGCAATCAAAGCTGGGCGCACAAAGCAGAAAGAATCCCGGAATAAGGCAGCCGACGCGCTATTTATTTCGCCGCGCTATCTCGCCAACATTGAAAACAAGGGACAGCATCCAAGCGTACAGGTATTCTTAGAGCTGATGTCCCGCTATCATATCTCTGTGGATCAGATTCTTCATGGTGAAACTATGGAGGGCAAGTCCACGGAGCGGATGCAGTTTGAAACGCTGTTGGATGAGCTGACGGACGCTGAAATCAAAATCCTCACAGCAACCGCGCAAGCGTTGCTGGACGCAAGGACGGACAACGAGGGAGAAAATTGAATACGGTATAAGGAACGCTATGAACAGGTGGTTCATGGCGTTTTTCTTTTGAAAAAGTTTGCCTGCGGTTTGCCAAATTGCGGCTGTGCCGCCGTTGTAGTAGTGAGGGAGATACCGTAGCAAGCATAGGGAGTGTAGCCACACTCCCGAAAAAGCACCTGTCTGTGCTTTGCTTGTTGGGATAATCCCAAACCCTTATTCGGAGCGGAAAGGACGGTGAACAAATGGCAAACCGAACGCGGAATATCGTGCTGCGCGTTCCTGTGACTGCCGAGGAACGGGCAATGATCGAGCGTAAAATGCAGCAGATGGGTACGGGCTGCTTCTCCGTTTATGCGCGGAAAATGCTCATAGACGGCTATGTGATCCGGCTGGATTACAGCGACGTGAAAGCAATGACCGCCGAGCTGCAAAAAATCGGCACAAACATCAATCAGATTGCAAAGCGCGTGAACGCTACGGGAACGCTCTATGCGCAGGACATTGAGGACATCAAGGGGGCGATGGCGGAGATATGGCAATTACAAAGATCCATCCTATCAAAAGCACCTTAAAAAAAGCTATTGACTATATCGTTGATCCGGCAAAGACCGACGATAAGCTGCTGGTGTCCTCGTTCGGCTGCGCCGTGGAAACCGCAGACCTTGAGTTTGAAAAAACACGGCTGCTTGCCATGCAGAAAGGCAACAATCTCGCTCACCAGCTGATACAGGCCTTTGAGCCGGGTGAGGTCAGCTATGCGCAAGCCCACGAGATCGGGCGGCAGCTTGCCGATGAAATCCTCGGCGGCAAGTATGAGTATGTCATTGCTACTCACATCAACAAAGAGCATTGCCATAACCATATCATTTTCTGTTCTGTGGATTTTGCGGAGCATAAGAAGTACATTTCCAACCGCAAAAGCTATGCGCAGATCCGCCGCGTCAGCGATAGGCTGTGCCGGGAAAACGGGCTATCCGTTGTCACGCCCGGCGCGGAGCGCGGTAAGCAATACGCCGAATGGGACGCGCAGCGGAAAGGGACAAGCTATAAGCAAAAGCTGAAAATTGCTATTGACAGGCTCATTCCCATTTCCAAAGACCTTGACGACCTCCTGCGTCGGCTGGAAGCCGAGGGGTATGAAATCAAGCGTGGAAAGTATATCTCATTCCGCGCTCCCGGTCAGGAGCGATTCACCCGTGCAAAGACGTTGGGTGAAGCCTACACCGAGGAAGCCATAGCCGAACGCATCAAGGGCAAGGCCATTCTGAAAACGCCGAAGCCGGAGCGCAGCGGCGTGTCGCTGCTGATTGACATTGAAAACTGCATCAAGGCGCAGCAATCCGCAGGCTATGAACGCTGGGCAAAAATTGAAAACCAGAAACGCGCCGCCCGCACAATGGTATTTCTCGACCAGCACGGCATTTCCCACTATACCGATTTGGAGCAGAAGATCACGGAGCTTCAGGACAGCAACGAGCAAACTGCCGCTGCGCTGAAAACGGCGGAACACCGACTGTCTGATCTGGCGCTGCTGATAAAGCATACCGCCACCTACAAAGAGCTAAAGCCGCTGTATAGCGAATACAAGAAATCCCATGACAAGGAAAAGTATCTGCGCGGACGTGAGCGCGAAATCATTCTCTTTGAAGCGTCGGCGCGGGCGCTGAAAGCGGCGGGCGTCGGTGACAAGCTCCCTGACCTTGCCAAGCTGTGCGAGGAATATTCCAGACTGTCCGAAGAAAAGAATCGGCTGTACGCTGAGTATTGTAATTGCACCAAAGAGTAGCCACATCGAAAAGGAACATAAAAAAGCCCTGCACGGCGATTGATATGCTCCCTCTATGAGCAATGTCATTAAGTTTGCGCACAAAACGCTCAATCACTTATGATGGTGATTGAGCGTTTTTATTTCATCGCAGGGAGACATATATAAACAATATTTCTCAAAAAACGCTTGACAAATCAATGAAAATCTAAGGCTTCGCCTTGAAAATGATGACATTTTTTAAGGCGGCCTTCCAAGTGAACAGAAAATCATATCCAGAACGTGTTCGGTCCGCATTGTTCCATGCAATAAATGTGGAGTTCACTAAAAATTTAGGAGAAATTCACAGGTCACGCGGAGAATTCTATGCACCAAAGTCTGTCAACCGCAGCTTTGCAGCCCACCTCTGGGCTGCAAAGCTGGACTTCACACCTGAAAATTTTACAAGATACATACAGACACATTGCAAAAGCTGTGTTATACTGTACGGAAAATTGAGAGTACCATCGTTTCAAGGAGGTGTGTGATGTGACGGAGACCGTGTTTCGCTTAAAGCGGCATCTGACTTCTTTTCAAATCATGATCCTCGGCTTTGCGGGTGTGATCCTGTTGGGGGCGCTGGTGCTGATGCTGCCTATCGCCACAGTACAGCGGGTCTGGACGCCGTTTCATGAGGCACTGTTCACCTCCACCTCCGCTGTCTGCGTGACGGGGCTGGTGGTGCAGGATACCGGCAGCTATTGGTCTGCCTTTGGTCAGACGGTCATTTTGCTGCTGATCCAGATCGGCGGGCTGGGCGTGATCACCGGTGCGGTGACCTTTCTGATGCTCTCAGGCAGGAATATCACGCTCAAGGAGCGCAGCGCCATGCAGGACGCCATCTCCGCTCCCGCGGTGGGCGGCATCGTGCGCCTGACGAGATTTATCCTCAAGGGGACCTTTCTGGTCGAGCTGCTGGGCGCGCTGGCGCTGCTGCCAATCTTCTGCCGGGATTATGGACTGCGGGGCGTATGGATGTCCGTTTTCCATTCCGTTTCCGCTTTCTGTAATGCGGGCTTCGATATTCTGGGGCGGACGGATTCCTTCTACCCCTCGCTGACGGCCTATGCCGCAGACCCGCTGGTCAACATCGTTATCATGCTGCTGATCATCGTGGGCGGCATCGGCTTTCTAACGTGGGACGATGTCTGTACGCACGGTCTGCACCTGCGGCGTTACCGGATGCAGAGCAAGGTCATTCTGAGCATGACGGCGCTGCTGATCGCGCTCCCGGCAGTCCTCTTTTTCCTGACGGATTTTGCGGACCTGCCGATAGGAGAGCGGATATTGGCCTCCCTTTTTCAGTCGGTCACGCCGCGGACGGCCGGCTATAACACAGTGGATCTGACGGAGATGACGGATGCCTCTCAGGCGGTCACCATTTTGCTGATGCTCACCGGCGGAGCACCCGGCTCCACGGCGGGCGGCATGAAGGTCACAACGCTGGCCGTCCTGATCGCCAACGCCGTTGCCGCCTTCTGCAGGCGGGAGGATCCGCAGCTCTTCCACCGCAGATTGGAACACTCCGCCGTCCGCAACGCCGCCGCCATTCTGCTGCTGTATCTGGGGCTGACCTTTGCGGGCGCGGCGGCCATCAGCGCAGCGGAGGAGCTTCCCCTCGGCGCCTGTTTCTATGAAACAGCGTCCGCCGCCGGTACGGTGGGCCTGACGCTGGGGCTGACGCCGCAGCTGGGAGTCCTGTCGCAGAGCATTCTCATCCTGCTGATGTTCTTCGGGCGCGTCGGCGGACTGACCTTGATCTACGCCGCGTTTTCCGGGCATGACCTGACTTACGCCCGCTATCCGCAGGAGAAAATTACCATAGGCTGAAAGGAGCACACGATGAAAACGGTATTATTGATCGGACTGGGCCGCTTCGGGCGGCATCTTGCAATGCAGCTCAACGAGCTGGGCCATCAGGTGATGGCAGTAGACAGGGACGAGGAGCGCGTCAACGAGTGCATGCCCTTTGTCACCAACGCGCAGATCGGCGACAGCACCCGTGTGGACTTTCTGCGCTCGCTGGGCGTGAGCAATTACGATGTCTGCTATGTCACCATCAGCGGGAATTTTCAGAATTCGCTGGAGACGACGTCGCTGCTCAAGGAACTGGGGGCAAAGTATGTAGTGTCCCGCGCCGAGCGGGATGTGCAGGCGAAATTTCTGCTGCGCAACGGCGCGGACGCGGTCGCCTACCCGGAAAAGCAGCTGGCGAAGTGGGCGGCCATCCGCTATACCGCCAACCATATTTTCAGCTACATTGAGCTGGACGAGCAGCACGCCATTATCGAGGTTGCCGTGCCGGAGGATTGGCAGGGCCGCAGCATCGGCGAGCTGGACATCCGCAGAAAATACGGCGTCAACATCCTCGGTGTGAAGCGGGAGAACAAAACCGACGTGAACATCTCGCCCGAAACGGTGCTGGACGCTGATATGACACTGCTCGTGCTGGGGGAAAACCAAAAGCTGAAAAAACACTTCCGGCTGTAAAGCAACATAGAGTCTTGCACGTATAAGGGCTTTACGCGCCGGAGAGGCATCTCAACAAAAGCGCGCAGGTTTGCGGAGGAGGATTCCGCGTTGCGCAAAAACAGCAAAAAATGAGGGAGGACGGCTCTGTCCTCCCTCATTTTTGCCCTACGCTTTCGCCCTTCTCCGTCAGCTGTTTTTCCAGTGCGGTCTGTCTGGCCAGGATGGCATTGACCTTGTCGTAAAGATCCTCGATCATGATCTCTGTCTTGAGGTTGACCTTATAATCGTTCTCTGCACGGCGGCGGTCCTTTTCCTCCTGCCGGTTCTGGCTCATCATGATGAGCGGCGCTTGAATGGCCGCGACGCACGAGAGCACGAGGTTCAGCAGAATGAAAGGAAAGGGGTCGAAGGCCTTGGCCGCGAGCAGCGTGTTGACAACCATCCAGAGGATCAGCACGCCGGTGAAGGCGAAGATGAACGCCCAGCTGCCCGCGAATTTAGCAATGGCGTCTGCCGCCCGCTGGCCGAGGGTGTATTTTTCATTTTCGCCTGCGAGATTTTCGGAAATCTTACTGTCCGCCAGCAGGTTCAGTATCTCTTCGTCCGTCATGTCGTGGCGGATGTCCTTGAGGACTTCTCTCAAAAGCTTTCTGTTTTCCTTCATAATATCATCCTTTTTTATCTGACCGGCGCGTGATCGCGCCGGTTTTATGCTTCATTTTTCGGCGCGCGCAGAAAAAAGTCCGGCCCCTTGATCTCAAACAAAATGAGCGACACGCCCAGCAGCAGGTCGGCGTGCTGGGACGGCTCCTCCAGCGGGATCGCGAAATCCTCCTGCAATCTGCGGATGCGGTAGAGCACGGTGTTGCGGTGGGTATAGAGCGCGTCGCTGGTCTTTTTCAGCGAGTGGCAGCAGGTGAGGTAATGGTAGAGCGTTTCACAGTACTGTGTATCCTTTTCACGGTCGCGGGCGGCAAGGCGGTGCAGCGCAATCGGGATTAGGTCGCCGCGCCCCTCCAGATTTTTCAGCAGCAGCGGCGTGCGCAGCTGCGCCACGGAGCAGACCGGCTCCCCGTGAAAGCGCTCGTCCGTCATCAGCTCCAGCGCCTCGCGCGCCGTGCGGTAGAGCCCCGGGAGATCAAACAGCTCATCCAGCGGCTCGGACACGAGGATCTTGAGCTGAAACTCCTTTGCCAGCGTGGAAAGCGTGTCCGCATCCCCCTCTCTGTGCAGAAAGAGGAAAATATCGCCTTTGTACAGAAACGGATGAGCGTCTGGGATCTGCGTCTCCAGTTCCTCCCTCAGATGCCGCTTCCCCATGTACGCATTATGGTAGGCCTCAAGATCGATGAGGGCGAAGGTCAGCGGGTGGAAATCCGCCAGGTAAGTGCCGGACGCCTGTAGCTGGAAGTGCGCGGCGGAAGAAAATCCGCCGTCCAGCAGGTGCATGAGGATGTCCTCCGCCGTTTCAAAGGGCTTGTCCTGATGGCTCGCCTCCACAAACAGCTGCTTGGCGAGAATGCGCTCCACCAGCTCCCAGGTTTGCGGCGGAATCTTTTCCAAATGTCCGTCCGTATCCACGCAGATCAGGCAGCCGAGGCGCACGCCCGCGCTGACGAGCGGCGCAAAACGCCGCCGATAGGGGCTGTCCGCCAGCTGGACATAGTCCGCCCAACCGGCTGTGAGCATTGGGTTTCTGCTGATGATTGCGCCGGCCTCATAGGAGATCTCGCCGCGGCGCACGGCGGTTTCAAAGAGCGCATCGGAAAAGCCGAGCGGCAGGTGGTGCGCCGCAATATGAAAGGTGTCGTCCAGCACCAGAAGTGGGCAGCCCAGCAGTTCCCCTGTGCTCAGCGCTAACTGCCGGAGATCATCCTGCGAAAAGAACTCCTCCAGTAGCGCCTCTGCATTGCACGACTCCCAGCGTTTTTCCTCCATGGTCTGCCTCCTTCTTCGGCTTGTGTATTCGGTACAAGTCGTTTTTTCTTTATTGTATCGGCAGCTTCTTGTTTTTGCAAGAGGAAAAGCTAAACTGTGTGTCAGAAAGGAAAGTTTGAACGATTTATATACAGATTCACGGAGGGATGATTATGAAATGTGAAAATTGCGGCAGAAATGAGGAGCCAGCTTCATCTATCGCAGCAGCATCAACGGCAGAACGGAGGAGCATACGCTCAGGCCAAGGAGACCGTGATGGCGGAGCTGCGCCAGACTTTCCGCCCTGAGTTCCTGAACCGTATCGACGACATCATCGTGTTCCGCGCCCTGACGGAGCAGGATATCGAGGAGGTCGCCCGCCGGATGCTCAAGACCGTGGCCGGACGCATGGAGGCCATGGACATCCATCTGGATGCTTCCGACGAGGCGGTAAAGGAGCTTGCTAAGGAGGGCTTTGACCCCAGATACGGTGCGCGTCCCCTGCGCCGCGCCATCCAGAGCAAGGTGGAGGACGCCGTGGCCGTGGAGGACGACAAGCTGGTTGTCACCAAGTGATCATCCCGTGGAAGTTCCTGATACATACCTGAAAAATATCCCCGGATGGCTATGCGCCATCCGGGGATATTGCTGTCAAAAAAGCATAGCTTGACTGATGTGGGGAATCGCTGTGTGGTGAAGAACTTGCCGGACTTGTGACAGAAAAATCGGCATATGTTAATTTTGCTTTTTAGAGCGTCGAACAATAACGTAGATCAACCACTCTATGGCTAAGACGCCAAGATAAAAAGCCGCCCATATAGCAAAACTAATCAGCTTTACTTCTAATGTCTGTACAGTTCCATGCCCATCTACTGTTCTTGCGAATAAGAACGCACTAAAGCATAAGAAAATAATAAGTTGAATGATTTGAAGAATTTTCCAACCTTTGTTTTTCATAATTAGCCTCCTGCAATTTCAATCTTTATATTCTAATTCATAAAATTATACCACATAATTTATGAACAATGCTATCGAAGCTTTGTAAAACATATTAAAGTCCGAATGGTTTCCCTGTCCATACTTTCTCGTTCTTGCTTGTGCTTTTGGCACAAGCTCTATTTCTTTTCTTGTACCGGCGGCGTATTGTCTTTGCCGCAGAAAAAGCTAAACTATACAGCAGAAAGAGAAAAAAGAAAGAAGATGGCGTTATGAGTACAAAGTCCATGCGTATCCTGAATGTTGCAGCTGGTGTGCTGCTGATCGCCGCGGGCATCTATTGCTTGTGCAATCAGGACGTGGCGCTGCTCTCGGCGGGGCTGCTGCTTGGTATATTCCTGTTGCTGTCCGGCGTTGCGGAGATCGTGGTGTTTGCCGCGGCAAGCGGCGTGATGCTCGGCTCCGGCTGGCTGTTGCTCGATGGTATTCTGACGGTGATCATGTCGCTGTTCCTGCTTTTCAACCAGTGGTTCACGATGCTGTCGCTGCCGTTCCTGTTCACGCTGTGGCTGCTGTTTTCCGGCGTGTCGCAGTGCGTCAGTTCGTTTGATCTGCGCGCCCTCGGTGTCCGCGCGTGGGGATGGATCCTTGCAGTCGGCATTCTTTTGACGCTTGCCGGTTTCATTTGCCTGATGGATCCGTGGGTCAGCGTGGCGGCCATGGGCATGACGGTCGGCATCGTATTTCTGCTGGAGGGCGTCAGTTCCATTGTCTACGCCTGCATTTCCAGAACAAAGGACATTTGATCGGCAGGCACTGCTGCGGCGCGGCTGATACCACGCCGCCGTGCTTCACATAAATTGGAATCCCATATTTCATCTTGAATGGAGGAATTGTTATGGTACCCAGCATCTATGGTGAAAACATGTTTGATGATTTCTTTGATGGCAGCTTCTTTGGCGGTCACAGCCCGCTGTTTGGCAAGCACGCCAGAAACCTGATGAAGACCGACATCCGCGAGACGGACGACGCCAAGGCTTACCGCTTTGCGGTGGAGCTGCCCGGCTTTGAAAAGGACGAGATCCATGTGGACGTGCAGGACGGTTACCTGACCGTCAGCGCGGAGAAGGGCCTCGACAAGGACGAAGAGAACAAGAAGGGCCGCGTGCTGCGTCAGGAGCGCTACTCCGGTGCCTGCTCCCGCAGCTTCTACGTCGGCGACGTGAAGCCCGAGGACGTGAAGGCCAAGTACGAGTCCGGCGTGCTGACCGTGCTTATCCCGAAGGAGGAGCCGAAGAAGCTTACCTCCTCCAGCAAGATCGCCATCGAGTAAGTCAATAGAAAAGGCGGCCTGCCTTCCGCAACAGGAAAGGCAGACCGCCTTTTCCTTTCGCGAGGAGGATATGGCAGTATGGTGAAAACACTGTTTCAGGCGTCTACATGGAACGCGCTGGCGCTTGGGAATTTCGATACGGTCATCAGTGTGCGGGAGCTTCTGCGCTGTGCCGATACCGGGGTCGGCATCGGCACAGCGTTGGACGGCGTGATAACTTTTGAAAACGGCGCAGCCTACAAGACAGCGCCGGACGGCGAGGTCACCGTTATGAGGCCGGAGGACAGCATGGCGTTTGCCGCAGCCATGGTGTTTGACGAAAACGCCCCGGAGATAGCGCTGAACGGCATCGATGATCTTACCTCGCTCAAGCAGATGCTTGCGCCGTTTGTGCAGGGAAATCCCAATCTCTTTTATATGATCAAGGCCGGCGGCGTTTTCAAGACTATGCATACGCAAAGCTGGAACAGCTGCCGGAAGCCCTACCCGGTGCTTTCTGAGGCGGCGAAAAGCCGGAACGAATTTTGCTTTGAAAACACCCGCGGCAATGTGATCGCCGTCTGGTGCCCGCGGTATGTGGACGGCATTTGCATACCGGATTGGCATTTTCATTATCTGAGCAGCGACAAAACGCAGGGCGGGCATATCCTCGACCTATCGGCGGAGCGGCTGCATCTGAAGATCAACCGGATCGGGCGTTTTGATCTACTGCTGCCGCAGACGACGGAGTTTGCGCACTGTGAGCTGCGCGAGGGGAAAAGCGCCGCAGCTGAGAGGTTTGCCGCCTGTCAGGCAACAGCCGACAAGCTTTTATAAAAATCATGAATCTTATGTGTAACGGAGAGAAAAAATGAAAACGGAAGCTTCTGCGCAGAACACCTGTGTGATCTGGATCGATCACCCGAATCGCATCGTTTCCTTCCAAAAGGCAGAAGGCTTTGAGCCGCAGTCCTTTGCCTCTCCCGATGAGCGGCTTGCATACGCTTTTGAAAAGTGCGCGAGCGGATATCGCGTGCAGTAAAAAGCCGCACAGCAAACAAATGATCCTGAAAGGGGCGAATATGATGAATAAGCTGATCTCTTACTTTGGAACCTTTACCCCCGGGGCTGATGGCGCGGTCGGTGCATTTCAATTTGAGTATCTGACAAGCCTCGGCTTTGCCGCACTCGTCATTTTTGCGGGACGTGCCATTGTGCGCCGATCCCATGTACTTCGCAAATTTGCGATTCCAGCGCCGGTGATCTCCGGCCTGCTGTTTTCCGTCCTAATTGCCATTTTCAATGGAACTGGCATTCTTGCCATTTCTTTCGATACAAACGTTTCGCAACGTTCCGCTACTATTGCCTCATGCATGCGCAAAAAGGGCAGCTACCGCAAAAATAAGCTTTTTTGCTTACTTGCGGCAGCTACCTTGCGCTTTGTTCAGTCTTATCTTAATGACATTGCCTCTATGAGAGACAGTGAAATAAAAACACTGTCAATCATGGAGGGAGCATTACTATGCCACAGAAGCAGAAATTAAGCGCAGAGGAAAAAGCGAAAGTCATTGAGGATTACATCAATAACAGGATCAGTCTGAGTGAAGCAGCGCGACGAGGGGGTGTTGCGCGAGATACGATCAGTCAATGGGCACGAAACTATGAAGCGGATGGAATGACCGCATTTATGATGTGCAGGAACCGTGTGTACAGTCCGGAGCTTAAGCGGCAAGCCGTAGAAGACTATTTGTCCGGAAAAGGAAGTCAGGCAGAACTCAGCAAAAAGTATGGATTACGGGACAGAAGGCAGCTCCGAAACTGGCTGAAGGTGTATAATGCTCATGGAGATTTCAACTCCAGAAAGAATTCA
>OHKL01000712.1_pt1 | contig 16630 bp, 8 predicted proteins | sample 1568721 | NCBI WGS metagenome assembly OHKL01 (sample SAMEA3879543, study PRJEB24766) | human gut metagenome | biome: human-associated habitat; feature: feces | place: USA | collected 1985/1987 | reverse complement strand
GCAGGAGCCGCATTCACCGTTGAAGCGAAAGTAGACATGAACGCTGCCAGTAGTCCCGCCAATAACAGACCGGCTAATCCGGAAGGTACATAACGGGTAATCAAGTGAGGAAGAATCGTCTCAAAGTCCGTTCGTGTAACTTCCATTTGTGTCATTCCGCCGTCTTCCTTGAAGAAGTAAATAGCTAGCAATGCGAATCCCATAATCATCAGGTAGCGGGGGATTAATAACACCACGGATACAGAACCACTCATCATTGCCGCTTCTTTCGGAGACTTGCAGGACAGAATCTTCTGCATATCATAGTTAGGAGCGGGACCAGCCATGCTCATAAAGATTCCTTTCAGCAACGCCATCATAACAAATATGCTTATCAGACTGTAAGGCTCGTTGGCCATTCGCTCGGTAAGGAGATTCATCCGGCTGCTCCAGTCGATATCAAGTGTCCAGCCGAAGAAGGGCGAATCCCAGCCGGCAGGAACAAATGAGTGAATCATGTCCGGTGCCACCATCTGCATACCAATGACGACAATAACGATGCCTGCCACGGTCATTATCAGAAACTGAACGACATCTGTCCATACGATACTCAGCATTCCGCCGAGCATCACATAGAATGTGGCGATGGTAGTAAAGAAAATACCATATACATGAGGAACATATTCTGCAGGAACATTGAAAGGAATAAATGGAGATACTACTTCCCAAGGGATGAATATCTCCATAAATTTACCAATACCTATGAACCCGTAACTTAAAAAACCGAGTACGCTAAGTAATGCGAATACGATAACAATCGTATGTGAAAGAGTAGAACCTTTCCCTTTTCCGAAACGGGTTTTAATCCATTCGGCACCGGTGAGAACGTTCGAACGGCGCAGCCACACGGATAAGTAAACCATTAGGAATATTTGGTTGAACACCGGCCATAACCAGGGAATCCAAAGACTTTTGAAACCATAAGCGAATGCCCAGTATACCATTAGCATTGTGCCCGTAATATCGAACATTCCGGAGGCGTTGGATAATCCCAACATATAGAAAGGCAATGATTTTCCACCTAAGAAGTAGGAGTCCATATTCTGGGCTGCCCGTTTTTTAAGAATGAGACCGATGACAATCATAGCGATAAGATAGGCGCATATGATAAGAAGGTCGGTAGTGTGTAATTTCATATTATTATTTTGAATCGATTTATATATTGTATCTTCTTTGCTGCAAAGGTAGGGGGAAAGAAGCAAGGAAACAAATATTATTTTAGCTCATTCTGATACTATGTTGAAATCTCCGGTATTCTTCTTATGTTACCTTGATTTTGTACTATATCTTTAATAATTGACAAAATAGTACTTTACTTATAAGAAATAAAATGAGAAAGCCGGAGTATATTTGAATATTTCTTTTATCTGCACAATGTTATATTTCGTGAGAAGAATCCGTCTAATAGACATTCAAGGGGAAAACATATCTCTGCTATTGTTCTTCTTTGAGGTTTAGGCATTTTTAGCGCTATGTTGCACATCGTTAAAGTTAGAAAAGATACATGATAATCTTCAAAATTCAGGCACAGATTGCATAGATTTCAGTTCTTTCATTTTATCAGAGCTGCAAAATCTATGAAATCTGTGCCTATAATTTGAAAATTGTGGAGAATTACTTATCGCCAGCCCGAAGGTTGTTCCAAATTCGGGTTAAGCTGTATTTCGCTGAACGGAATAGGAAAATAGTAATACTTTGTTTCATCGAATCTGGGTGGATTGCCTTGGTCAATTGTGAAACGGATGTTTCCTTTGTTACCTTCACTCAGATAGATGTTTCCCTTTTTGCCGTCTTTATCTACCAGGTAATAAGTCTTTTGCAATTTTGACAGTTCATCTTCGGTTAGTCCGGCTGTTTTGTCGGGAGATTCTAGTATGGCAATATCGTTCTCACCATCACCAGTGACGTCGTAAGCTCCGAATGCAGGAATATACACACCTTCGGCAGGACCTTCGAGCAATTTGCCGGCTTTCCATCTCATCAAATCATCATAACGAAGACCTTCGCAGGCCAGTTCTACACGGCGTTCGCGGCGTATTTCTAGAATTACATTGGCCAGTGTACCGGTTACGGCAGGATATTGGACTGTGAGTTTTGGGTCAGTGGCTACATCGAGTTTTAAATCTGGCATGCCTACACGCTTTCTCAATAGGTTGACTGTTGCATTCAAGTCTTCCTGTTTGATTGTACCCAGTTCTGCTTTTGCTTCCGCGTTAATGAGTAGTGTTTCTGCATATCTGAAAATAACGATGTCATTGTAGCCTGCATCATATCCACTGTTCAGTTCCGCTGTACGAGGGTAATATTTCAACTGAGGCAAGTATCCGTAATCTAGTTTGGCTACGGTAGGCAGTGATTCATTGGCTTTGATGAATCCTGCCGGCATGATAGTTTCTGCCATACGAGGATCTCTATCGTCAAACATTTCATTGTAGGTCTTTGTCGCGTAATTAGGGTCGGAGGTGGCGGGGGAACCGTTTAACTTGAGATAACTGTCTGCTAAACTGCGGCTTAGGTGCCACATCCAATCTACAACTGAGGGGGTGTTACTACCGCGTCCTAATGTGCGGTCGTAGTCGGCATAGAGGATGATTTCCTTGTTACCTTTCAGGTCACCTGTGAAGAGGGCTCGATAACCCTCTGCTCCTTTTCCGGTGATTTCAAATCCGGCTTTCATGATTTCTCCGGTTGCCCATACGGCTTTTTCGAGAAAATTATTGGCGGTATTTGTCAAATTCAGTTCTGTATGGTACTTACGGAAGGTGCCTTCATGCAAAGCAAATCGTGCCAGCAGGCTGTAGGCTGCCCATTTGTTAATGTAGGTACGGCTTTCAATGGCTTTGATGTTCTTGGCTGCAAATTCCAAGTCTTCCATGATTTTATCGGCTATCAGTTCGCGACTGTCCATTCCTTTGTATAGATCAGGATCATTTGTACTCAATGGATGATCGTACCAAGGAGCGGCACCGTATCTTTTTAGCATTTTGAAATAGAAATTGGCACGAAAGAAACGTGCTACGCCGATGTAGTGGTCGATATCTGTCTGTTCACCTTTCACCTTATGTGCATTTACTAGCAATACATTGGCTTTGCGCAAGTTGTACCAGTCTTTATCTTCGTCTTTACTCCAGCCGCCTACGGTATTTTCGTTGATGGTTCCATGCAGCATACTGTATACTTCGTGGCTTGCTGTATAACCACCGATATTGTCGGAATAGAGGTCGTCCGATCCGTATGGCAAATCTTTATAGGAGTTGTTCAGGTAGATTGCCATGTCTTCCGGAGTTTGGAAGAAGGCTTCTTCATTCAGTTCGGTTTCCGGATACTTTTCCAGAAAGCTGTCGTTGCAGGCTGTGAGAAATACCAGGCTAATGCTCGCTGAAAGAATATATTTTAATGTTTTCATATTGTTATTGTTTACAGATTTAGAAATTCAAGTTAACACCAAATGTGAAGGAACGCTGCAACGGGTAGGTTTTGCTGCTTGAATCCAAGGCTTCCGGGTCGAGGTTGGCTTTCAGATGTTGTAACTCGCACAGGTTTTCACCGCTGAAGTAGAAGCGTACGCGTTCGATACCTACTTTGCTAGTCCATGTTTTGGGTAGTGTGTAGCCAAAGGTTACATTCTTCAGACGTAGGTAGGAAGCGTCTTGTAGGTATTTGGTCTGCGGGCAAGCAAGCTCGGAACCGGTACTTTCTGCAATATAAGGCTTCACACGAGGGAAGTAGGCATTGCGGTTTTCGGGTGTCCAGTGATCGAGGTTACCTTTCTGTACGTTAGTCCAAGGTTGGGCATAAATACCCCAGAAATAGTGGTTACCGCCACCAGCGTACCAGTCTCTTTTGCCTACACCTTGCAAGAAGATGCGTAGGTCAAATCCTTTCCAATTGGCATCCATGTCAATGCTATAGGGGAGGCGTATGGAACTGTTACCGATTTTTTTGAAGTCGCCCGGATCGGCGAGAGTTCCTTTGCCGTTACTGATTTCTTTGTCACCGTTGATATCTTTGAACTTCAGGTCACCTACGTAGAACTTGTAGCCCATATCATCTTCACCTACTTTGGTCTGGTCAGCATGGTTAGCAAGTTCTTCTTCGTTCTGGAAGAATCCTTCAGTAGTTAATCCCCAGATTTCACCCAATTCTTTACCTACATAATGATTGTCGTTTGTCCAAATGGAGGTACGAATTTTGTTACCGTTCTTGTCCGTGTCCCAAACGTAGTTATCGAACTTGGTGATGAATGAGCGGCTGTCCGAGATGATGAAACGTACACCATAGCTGAAGGGTGAATCTGCTAAGTTGAACTGGTCTCTCCATGCCAATGAAAGTTCCCAACCACGGGTTTTCAGGTCAGCAGCGTTTTCTTTCGGTTCGCTGGTACCTAATACACTGGGAAGGGATTTTCCTTTGGTCAGCATGCCTTCGGTGTAGCGTACGTAGTAATCAAAACCAGCTGTCAGACGATTGTTGAGGAAGCCTAAGTCGATACCACCATTGATAGTACGCACCTGTTCCCAAGTCAGTGAGCTGGATACGATACCTGGCATGATAACCTGAAGTGGTTTTTTTCCGTCCAGAATCCATTTGCTTTCTTCTGCTTTCATCTGTGGAGAGAAGGCGTATGCACCTACGTTCTGATTACCTAAGCTACCGTAAGAACCACGCAATTTCATTGTGTTCAGTCCTATTTTGTTTTTTAGATTTTCCATGAACTTTTCTTGTGAAACGTTCCATGCGGCAGAAACAGAAGGGAAAAAGCTGTAACGGTCGTTCTTCGGGAAGGGGGAGGAACCGTCGTACCTGCCGTTAAACTCAACGATGTAGCGATTGTCAAATACATAGTTCAGGCGGAAGAAGGCTCCGCGAACAGACCAGTCAGTAATACTTTCGCTGGTTTTGACAGTACCGGTGGCAAGCTCGATAGTTGGGAAAGAGGTACTGATTAGTTGATCTCTGCTCGACCAGTAGCTGTTGGTACGTGTGTTTTCTTGGTTAAAACCTACCATTGCTTGTACAAAGTGTTGGCCGGCAAAAGTCTTGTGGAAATCAGTATATATATTGAATACATTGTTATCGTAGAACTGCGAGTCGTTACGGGCAGAGCTTGTAGTTGTGTTCTGTTCCAGTGCCATTTCTGGTCCTTGCTTGTAGGAGTAGGGCAAAGATGCTCTACGTGTACGTTCGCTGTCGCGGCGGAAAGTGGCGTCTGCTTTGATTTGCCATACATCCTTCAACAGGTCGATGGTAGCGGCAAACGTGGTGGAAAAGTCACGTCGGTCGTTGACGGAACGTCCTCCATTCTCTAGCAGTCCCAGTATGGCACCTCCAGATTTGGTATATGTTCCGTCCGGGTTTCTTACTACGTCGAGCGTACTTTTGCGGTTCACCTCGTGGAAGAAACTTTCCATATCGATGTTAGGTTTGTCGTATTTGCGGAATGCAAACGATGTATTATTGCTGATGTTCAGCCAGTTGGTGAGTTGGAAATCTACTTTAGCACGCATATTGTAACGGTCGTAGATGTCGTTACCTTTCTTGAACATACCATCTTGTCGGTAGTATTCGCCAGAAAGGTAATAGCCAGCTTTTTTGGTACGCTGGGCAATGTTGAAATTGACAGTGTAGGAAGGTGCTGCATTTTTGTAGGTTTCGTCCATCCAGTCCGTCTGTCCGTAGTAAGCCCATTTGTTCGGGTCGCTCGGGTCTACTATGACTGCTGGTAGCGACGGGTCGTTAACGCGCTTTTGGGCTTCCGCCATTTGTTCTTCTGTGTAGAAACTGTACGTACGTGCTTGATTCTGGATGGTCATTACTTGATATGGATCGGTCACATGTTCGGGCAGGCGTGTGATTTTACGTGTTGAGTAATAAGCATTGACAGCTACGCTGATTTTCTCCGATTTTGCAGATTTGGTAGTGACTAGAATTACGCCGAATGCAGCACGTGCACCGTAGATAGCTGCTGATGAAGCGTCTTTCAGTACAGATACGTTTTCGATGTCGTTAGCATTCATACGGGAGAACTCGTCGGCTGTGACGGGAATGTTGTCTACTAGAATCAAGGGTTCGGCCGAATCACTGTTGATAGAACCAATACCGCGAATATTATATTTCGGCGAGGAATTGGCATTACCATCCGTGACTGTAATGTTGAGGTTGGGTACAGCTCCTTGCAAACCGAGCCCAGCATTGGATAGCGAACGGTTTTCTAGTACTTTAGAAGATACCGCGTCTACGGCTCCTGACATATTTACTTTTTTCTGGGTACCGTAACCCACTACTACGACTTCATTCAGCATTTCTGAGTCTTCCTTTAGTATTATCTGGAGGACTTTCTTTCCATTGAGGTTGACGGTTTCTGTCTTATATCCAATGTAGGACACTGTGAGGATAGAATTGGGGGAGACGCCTTTAAGCGAGAATTTGCCGTCTATATCAGTGATTGTTCCATTGGTACTTCCTTTTACTAGGACATTTACACCGATGACGGGTTCTCCTGTTTGGTCGACTACGGTTCCTGTTACTGTGATGTTTCCCGTTTGCTGCACAATCGCTATTTCGTCACTAGCAATTACCATCATGCTACTACCGGGAGTCAAAAGGGACAGAACCAAACAAACTCTTTTAACTAAAGAGCTTACTTTGTGCTTTTCATTTTTCATGTTTTCTTTTATTTAAATTATATACATATTTTATAGTTTCTCTGTATTAGAGTATGGATTAAAGGTATCATCCATATTTTGTTTCATTTCTTTTCATATAGGCTGCATTTTTAAAGGTTTATACATTTATTTTATATAGTGCAAATTTAAATGATTGCCTTGTTTGTAGTGTAGACTTATTTTAACTTATGCTGATACTATTCTATCAAATTCATTTTGCTTTTAAAGATAAATTTGTTTCGTTTCTCCTGTGACGATTTTGTTTGACTCTATGAGCTTACAAATGTTTTCCACGGAAGCAGCTGAACGTAAACCGTCAACAGGTGTGTGGAGGCAATAATCCGTTAGTCTGTCAATAGTCGAAGTTGCCACGTGCATACGGGTGTCGGAAGAAGCGTAATAGATATATACTGTCCCGTCCTCGTCCGCAATCCAGCCATTGGAGAAGAGCACATTGGATACATCACCTATTCTTTCTCCGTCTATCGGAGCCAGCAAATATCCTCCTGGTTCAGCGATGATTCTTGTCGGGTCTTCCAAAGAGGTCATATACAGATAAAGTACATAACGTAGACCAGCAGCACAGGCACGAACCCCGTGGGCGAGATGTAGCCATCCTTTTGTGGTTTTGACAGGATGAGGTCCTTCGCCGTTTTTCACCTCTTTTATAGTGTGGTAGTGGCGGTGGTTGATGATAGTCTCTTCTTTCACTTCTGCATGAGTCATATCATCAATGAGTGCCCAGCCGATACCTCCGCCGTTTCCGGCGTCAATAAAACTATCTTGTGGACGAGTGTACAATGCGTATTTTCCGTTAACAAATTCTGGATGCAGAACGACATTGCGTTGCTGGCTTTTGGAAATCAGATTCGGCAAACGTTCCCAATTCTTCAGGTCTTTGGTGCGGACGATACCTGCTTTTGCAATGGCAGACGACAAATCGCCCGGAGCTGCGTCCGGGTCAAGGCTTTCGCTACAGAAAATACCATAAATCCAACCGTCTTCGTGTGCTGTCAGGCGCATATCGTAGACATTTGTCTCTGTCGGATCAGTATCCGGTAGTCGTATCGGATATTCCCAGAAACGAAAATTATCGATTCCATTAGGGCTTTCAGCAATGGCAAAGAATGACTTACGGTCGTTTCCTTCTACGCGGACCACCATAAGATATTTTCCTTTCCACTTGATGGCTCCCGAATTCATAGTGGCATTAACACCAATCCTTTCCATTAACCATGGATTTGTTTGGGGATTTAAGTCATAACGCCATTCTAAAGGGATATGTTCTGCTGTGATAACAGGATATAAGTAACGTTGAAATATTCCGTTGTAATGACTTTTATCTTCCAGATTTTTACGAGTTAGAAGTCGAAAATATGATTCTTTGAATTTTCTAAATTTTTGTTCGGTATAAGTAGGCATAACTTTTTATTTAACGGGTGTTACAAACGAGGGATTATAAACGGACCTTTCCAACAAATGTGACAACACTATATGGCGGTATTGTAAGGTTATAATATTCTTTGTTCTCCTGTACAATTGCCATTTCTGTCCAACTGTTATCTTCATTGGTTATATATTGTTTTAATAGGCCATTTATATTTGCTCCATCCAAACGAAGGCTGGTCTGAATTGTCTGTTTAGATGAATTGATTGTTACAAGAGTATACTCATCGTCCTTTTTATATGCAGATATTAAAAGAGGAATGCCGCTAGACTGGGTTACTTGTATCCGTGTACTCTCTTCAGGGATGTAGCGAGAAAAGTTTCCAAAAATATCATATCTTTTAGATAATAGAAAATCTTTTCTGTTTTTATCTAAAATAATGAGACTTTCATTATTGGATGTTGGCATGGCTCCTCCCCACCATATAATTGCGTTTACATTTGCTTTTGTAAGATAATTGTGAAAAGTAACAGCCCACTTCAGTCCGTCATGTATGGAGATGTCGAGTGGATTTACATCGCTTATTTCTGTTATCCATACCGGTATATCGGCTTTTTCTGCCATTTCAAATGGTAGAATAGCTGTTTTAAGATATTCTTTATCTACTTTTATTGGCATTATATCGGGTGATAAGCTATAGCCATGCCCGGCAGCAATGAGATTGAAATCTTTGGCTTCGGGATAGTTCTGAAGAATTGTATCAGTGAAGTCTTTGGATGAAACCATTTTTAATTGAGGCATATAAACAGCCCATAAAGGATTTTCTCCAAATATGATTTTGGCAGGAATATTCTCTTTTCGAAAGGTTGGACCGAGATATGAGGTGATGAATTTTCCCATTTCGTCTGCTGTCCATAAGGAAGAGTTCCAAGGGGCTGCATAACCGGGCTCGTTGGATGGTGATATAGCATAAGGTGCAATGCCTTTAGATTTGTAAGCGTTGTAGAAAGCGGCAAGATAATTAGCAAAATCTGTATAACATTCTGTTTTGAGCCGACCATTTGAAACCTTGCCATTACTTTTCATCCAAGCAGGAGCACTCCATGTGGAGAATACTAATTTGCTGATGTGGTATTTATGTTTAGCTTTTAACGTAAGCCATAACTGTCCTCGTCTTAATAAATCATCGGATTTGTTGATGAAATCAGAATCGCTCAATTCGATATGGATGTCGTCGTTAAGGTTAAAATCCTTGTCTGTTTCATTCTCCCAATAATGCGGGAATATCTCTCCTCTTAGAATATTCAAGCGCAATCCATCTTTACCGAACATTTTGTCCATGACTTGCTCTCTATTTTTGAAGGCGAACAATTCTTTTGCCCAGCCAGCCTGGGCTATTCCGAATCCGTCTATTCTCTGTTTGCAATCCTTCCATCTGAGGACGATACCGGAATTGTACGGCTCTTCTGAGGCCATAGCAGCAGAGGCACTTGAGCAAAGCTGACTACATAATAGTGTACCGAAGGCGAGGATATAATATAATTTCATATTTCAGAATTTTAGTTGTAAAATGAGAGAATAATTTGTTGCAAAAGTATCGCGTTGTTGAGTTGTGAGCAAATAGGATTTTATCATTTGCTGATACAATTATATCAAAAAACATAGAGATAAGTAAAATAGCGACTTAACTTAATTCAAAGAATGACTTGATTCTCAAACGTGTGTGTTAGGAGTCAATTTCATTTTGTAAAGATGTCGTATTGTAAGATATAGTTTATTCTTTTAAAAAAGAGAGAAAATAAAAGGAGAAACTGGTTTTGTTTCCAGTTTCTCCTTTCCCTTTCTAGTATATAATCTCAAAGCGATTATTTGAAAACAATCTTCATTGGTCTACCTATCCAGACTTGTGGTTGTTCGAGGTTGAAAATGTGAGCTATTGTAGAAGCTACATCATATTGCATCATGCTTACATCATCAAAACGAAGTCCTTTTTTAATATTCTTACCGGAAATGATGAAAGCTGTTTCCATTTCTTGCATTGTTTTGCCGCCGTGACCCTTCTTGATGCCTCCATGGTCGGAAGTCAATATGAAAATAGTGTCATCAAGGATGCCTGCATCTTTTACGGCCTGGACAATCTGGCCGACATAAGTATCCAACTCCTTGAGTTTCTCATAATATGCGGGAGTGTCATGTCCTTCAGTGTGTCCGGTATGGTCGGGACTATCATAGCAGATAGCAACAAGAGTCGGATGTTTCTCCTTTATGTAAGCAGATGCCATATTGCCTAACTCTTTGGGAGTCTTGTTGTAATCGGCCACATGATAATGATAGCTTAGAGAAAGTGTATCTACTAAATACTTGATTCCGTTCCATTCATACAGACAGCCGATCTCTGCTTTCGGACGGGCATCACGCAGTAATTGGAAGATAGTGGGGAAGATTCCATTCTTGTTTAAAACACGTGACGGAAGTTCCGGAGTTTTAGATCCCCATTCGGTGTATCCGTGAAGTTCGGGACCGGCTCCCATAAACATGGATGCCCAGTTGATAGCACTGGACGAAGGAAGTGCCGAGCGTTTTTTGAGCGTGTAAGCTCCGTCTTCCATTAGTCTCTTGACATTGGGCATGTCTGCTTTAGGCAAGCTGTAAGCTCCCCAACCGTCCAGTCCGATGAGAACAACATGTTTGGCTTTGTCTTTTCCTTTGGCATTGCAGGAGAATGTGAAACAAAAAAGCAGTGCGAATGTAGCAAGTAGCGTAAAAGCGTTTTGTCTATTCATGATATTTTCCATTAAGTAATTAATATTGTAGGTTTAATGAATTAAGTTTTCTCATGTATTATTTTATTAGACAAAGGTAGAGTTATTCTGTTGGTGGAACAAATACAATCTTAGCATTAACTAATACTTTTGCATTTTTTATCTCAAACTGATACTTTACTGCGCGAAATGGGCTGTAAAGAGTGGTGGTGTTGCGAAATGTTATATATTTGCCCGCATAAACAAAAATATTACTATGAAGAAGAATTGGATGTATGGCAGTATGGTAGCTGCTTTGTTTGCTGTGCTGGCAAGTAGTTGCGGCAATTCGCAGCAGGTTCTTGATTTTCGTGGAATTTGTGTAGATGATACGCACGGTGAAAACGGAATCTATAATCCCGGACGAGGTTTCCGGTTGGAGACGGCGGTAGATGTGAAAGAAGAAAAAGACAGTCCGACAAAAGAACTGTTGGAACTGTCTGCCAAATACGTGGCGGATAGTGTTTCGCTTGCCCAGAGCTATTTCTATCTTACTTATCTGATAGGTGAAAAGTTGTCGGAGGAGAATCTCAATACGATGCAGGTGTATTTTGATGAATTGCAGAAACAAGGAAAGAAGGCGGTATTACGTTTTGCCTACGAGCGGGATTTTATGGGGAGAGCGGCGGTCGGGCCTACCGGAGAGCAGATATTGGAACATCTGGACCAGTTGAAACCTTTTCTGGAGAAAAATAAAGACCTGATTCTGGTGGTACAGGCCGGTATGGTGGGTGCTTGGGGAGAATGGCACAGCTCTGTTCAAGGACTGGAGAACTCAGATGAAACGAAAACTGCTATTTTGGAAAAACTTCTTTCGGTGGTTCCCGAAGAAAGGCAGGTACAGGTAAGGCTGCTGAAAGATAAGCCGGAGTTATATAAGAGGCTTTCGTTTCATGATGATTTTATTGTGATACGTCCGGATCGTTGGGATGCGGAAATGCATGAGGGGACTGATAACTTTGACCAGATTGTCAAAGAATCGCCTTATTTGGTGGTCGATGGCGAGTTGCCTTGGGGATTCTGGAGTGTAGGTGCCGATCCCGACAGTCCTTCGGCGGGTTGGATTATTGACGGATTGCAGACAGCAAGACGTCTGTTCCTCCAGCACTTCACCTCATTGAGCGTGATACATAATTATAAGGAACAACACCCCAATAATAAGTTTGACGAGAATAATCCTCCTGAATATTCAATGGTAGTCTGGAAGAAAACCATGATAACGGAAGATTCTTTGCATCAGCATCATATGCCTGTATCCGACAGTTATTTCCAAAAGAAAGATGGTACGAAGGTGGAACGTAATATGTTCGATTATATACGCGATCATTTGGGGTATCGGATTGAACTGCAATCTCTTCGGATGCCGAAAGCGTTGGAAGCAGGAAAAGACAATCTCCTGAACCTGAGTTTGATAAATAGAGGGTTTGCTACTGTGTTTGGCGAACATCCGGTCTATTTCGTACTGATTGACGATAAAGGGAAAGTCATGGAATTTCCGACCGAAGCAAATCCGTTGGACTGGCAACCGTTCCAGCCGGAAGATTCTACGTATACACCGTTGACGCATTCCGTTGATTTGTCTCTCAGATTGCCGGATTCGGTTGCTCCCGGAAAATATAGGTTAGGGCTGTGGATACCGGACGGTTCGGAAAGGCTGAAATATAATTCCCGTTACGCTATCCGTTGTGCGAATGGGGATACTACCTGGGCGATATCCGATGACGGAAAATATGGCGTTAATGTATTGACGATTGTCGAGGTGAAATAAATGTTAGTTTACTTTTTATCTATGTATTATAAATCAATACCACGGTATATGCTACATAGCAGAGTATCATAATGCTTCCTTCTATTCGTGTGATTGTCCGTTTGGCGAAGAACAATCCGAACAGCCAGAGCAGGATGCACGAGCCGACCAGTGTGAGCAAGTCGAAGTTGGTGATTCCGCTAAGGTGGAGGGGAGTAATGCTGGCGCTGCATCCCAATACAAAGAAGATATTGAAGAGGTTACTGCCGATTACATTTCCGATAGCTATTTCCGGATTCTTCTTTAGTGCGGCAACGATAGAGGTGGCAAGTTCCGGCAGAGAAGTCCCTCCGGCCACCAGTGTCAGACCGATGATTGACTCGCTGACGCCCAGATTGCGGGCGATACCCGTAGCCCCGTTAACAAATAATTGTCCTCCGTAAATTAGTGCAGCCAGCCCTCCGATAATATAAAGAACCGATTTCCACCAGGGGAGCAATTTTATCTCGTTCTCTTCTTCCGGTACGGGATGTTCTTCCTGTCCCCCTGTGGAGGGCTTGGAAGCGATAGCAAATGTATATCCCATAAAGATAGCGAAGAAACAAAGCAATAACAGTCCGTCTACCCTGTTCAGGATATTTTCCGGTGCTTTATCCAGAAAGACGTCATTGGCGCAAACCAACAGGACGACAGAAGATAGAATGCAGAGCGGAATCTCTTTTTTGAGTGTATTCCGGGTGATGACAATCGGAGCGAATAAAGCCGTGCAGCCTACAATCATCAGTGTATTGAATATATTACTTCCTACCACATTACCTATGGCAATGTCCGCACTGCCTTTAAGAGCAGAAGACACGCTGACGGTGAGTTCGGGGGCAGAAGTACCGAACGCGACGATAGTAAGCCCGATAACAATGGAGGGGATACGGAGACGTTTGGCTACTGAAGCAGCCCCGTCCGTGAGTCCGTTAGCTCCTAGAAGAATGAGGATTAATCCTCCGATAAGAAACAGTATATTCATGTTTTTTCTCTTTTGGTGGCAAAGATAATCATTTTCAAAATTGATATGTCAAAAACAATCCGTATGTTTGCTCTGTTTTAGTGAAAAAACAGATTAACCTTAATTCACTGTCAGGGGATATAAGATATGGAAATGAATAAAATGAAACGTTTAGTGTTACTGCTCATTGTACTTTTGGGAACAACGGGAGTACGGGCACAGTTGGGAGAAGCTGTCAAGAAGATATTTGCAGGTGATAGTGTAACTACCGTGCACAACACACCTCTGAACCGGGATTCAGACTCTGTCTATGTGGCCAATCTGCAAAAATCCCTCGAAGCAGCCCGGCTCAACGAGGCGAATATGCGTATGGAAATGGAGCAGATGAAACTGCAAATGGCTGCCGTCGACTCCGTGAAGTACGCCCGGCAGCGTCAACGTATCGATTCTTTGCGACAGTTTACCAAAGGAATCCCCGTGGTAGCCGACGGAGATACCTTATTTTATCTTTTTACCAAACGTGGCGGATACACTCCCCAGCAACGTGCGCAAATGACCGGTGCTGCAATTGAAGAACTGGGAAGACGTTTTAACCTCCGCCCGGACTCCGTGTCGATCGACCATTCGGACATTGTTTCCGATTTGATGTACGGTAACAAGGTGTTGCTTTCCCTTACCGATCAGGATGCTTTGTGGGAAGGCATTTCCCGTGATTCTCTTGCGAAGGAAAGACAACAAAACGTTATCACCAAACTGCACGATATGAAAGCCGAACACGGGCTTTGGAGAATGGCGAAACGTGTGCTTTATTTCATTCTGGTGATTGTCGGGCAATACTTCCTGTTTCGCCTGACGAACTGGCTTTTCCGTAAACTGAAAGTACGTATTTTGCGTCTGAAAGATACGAAGATACGACCTGTTTCCATTCAAGGATATGAATTGTTGGATGCCCAAAAACAAGCTAATTTGTTAGTCTTTCTGGCGGGCATCGGGCGGTATATTCTTATGGGATTGCAGTTATTGATTACTATTCCGCTGATTTTCATTATTTTCCCGCAAACAGAAGGACTGGCTTATCGTATATTGGGTTATATCTGGAACCCGATCCGTGGCATTTTTGTGGGTATTATTGATTATATTCCCAAGCTGTTTACAATCATTATTATCTGGTATGCAGTGCGGTATCTGGTACGACTGGTGCACTATCTGGCCCGTGAGATAGAAGCAGGGCGTTTGAAATTCAACGGTTTCTATCCGGATTGGGCAACGCCGACTTTCCATATCGTCCGTTTCCTGCTTTACGCATTTATGATTGCGATGATTTATCCTTATTTGCCGGGTTCTGATTCAGGGGTATTCCAAGGGATTTCGGTATTTGTCGGATTGATTGTATCGTTGGGTTCAAGTACGGTGATCGGTAATATTATTGCCGGGCTGGTGATTACGTATATGCGCCCGTTTAAGTTGGGCGACCGGATTAAACTGAATGATACTACCGGAGATATTATAGAGAAAACACCCCTTGTCACTCGTATCCGTACACCGAAGAATGAGGTGGTTACCGTTCCCAACTCATTTATCATGTCCTCGCATACCGTGAATTACAGTACCTCGGCACGTGAATACGGGTTGATTATCCATTCGGAAGTATCTATCGGATATGATATCCCTTGGCGGCAAGTCAATCAGATATTGATTGATGCGGCATTGAATACTCCCGGAGTGGTGGACGATCCGCGTCCGTTCGTGTTGGAAACATCTTTAAGTGACTGGTATCCGGTTTATCAGATTAATGCTTATATCAAGGAAGCGGATAAGATGACTCAAATCTATTCGGACTTGCACCAGAACATTCAAGATAAATTTAATGAGGCGGGCATTGAAATCATGTCCCCGCATTATATGGCTGTCCGGGATGGAAACGAGACGACAATCCCCAAAGATGACTTGAGAGAAAAATCAGGAAAATAGTTTCTTTACTCTATGATACTTTCTTGATAGATGATGTAATGAGGAAGTTTCTTTCTCATCCGGCAGGAATCAGACTTTCCCGCAACGGATCAGTATTTTCTGTCCATCGTTTAAGGTGCTGGCAAAGAGGTAGGTATCTCCCCCTTCCGCTAACTTGATACGTTTACGGAGTTCTGCCACCGTAGCCGGAAAGTTGCGGACTGTGATATTCGCTTTTTTCAGGTCTGACAGATTCTCCTTTATTTCCTTTTTGTTGAGGCTGCACCGGTTGATGATGCGGAATGTTCTGCCGGGAAAACCCTCAATCTGCGTTTCGGAAGTGTAGAGATGACTGTTGGGATGCAGCTTCTTGACGGAGTAAGCCGCGGCAATGCTGCGGAAAGCACCGGCTTTCAGGAGAGAAGCATTGGGTTCGTACAGATAATTGCCAAGTGTGTCTGTATAGCTGCACTCGCTGTGCTGTTCCTGTTCGCGGGTAAATACGAAGAGTTGTTTTTCCTGCTCTCCTTTTGTGGAGAGGTTTACGCAGTGAACCGGGATTTCTTCCGGTGCTGTCTGTCCGAGTAACAACAGGAGTTCTTTGCATTCGTTATTGACGGAGATGATATGTACCTCCTGTGTGTGCGGCAATTCTTTCAGTGCCTGTGAAAGGTCGAGCATGGGGGAAAGTTTAATCATTATCCGGTTGGCTTTGCTCAACAGGAGTCCTTCGAGCTTGGCCACATTAGGCTCACAGTCGGAAATGGCAACGGTTTTTCCGCCGTGCTCATTGCGGCGGGCGGGGTCGAGAAAGATACAGTCTACCGGAGACATGGCTTCCAGATAGGCTACTCCGTCGTCGTTTCTGACACTTATATGGTTGAGGTCGAGTGCGGGAAAGTTGTGGGCTGCTATGGTGCAGAGTTCTGCCTGACGTTCTACGTAAGTAGCCGATCGGAATCCGGTGGCGAGGAAAGAGCAGTCGATTCCGAATCCTCCGGTCAGGTCGGCCAGAGACTCACCTTGCAGGAGGCTTGCTTT
>OHKL01000705.1_pt1 | contig 16748 bp, 15 predicted proteins | sample 1568721 | NCBI WGS metagenome assembly OHKL01 (sample SAMEA3879543, study PRJEB24766) | human gut metagenome | biome: human-associated habitat; feature: feces | place: USA | collected 1985/1987 | reverse complement strand
AAGGACACATCTTGTTACTGCGTGTGGAAACTTTCGTTCAGGTTGTTTCCCAAAGAACATGGCTGCTCCATTCTTGGCTACTCCGTTATCCGTAAACAGTTCCAAATTCTCAAATATCTGTTTGTTGGCAGTCGATGGACTTAGCTTTGCTTCCGTGCGAAAGTCTTTTATCGCTTGTTCATCTGCATCTGTGTAAATGTTGAACCACGAACAAGGGATAGCATCAAAAAATATTTTGTTGCATTCCTGAAAGAAACTGCGCATTTCTTCGACAGTACGAAGTTTCTGTGAGTTTGCTCCCTCACGCATAAAGATAGAACCGGAAAATATATAAGGTTTATCTTTCCCTGACGGAACATCAATTACCCATACTGTCTTATCCTCGATATTTACCGCATACATATCACAATGAAGAGCCGGAGATATTTCACTGATAGAGCCTTGAATGGCTGAACGTTTGTCATTCTCTAAATCTGTGCCAATAATCTGTCCGTTATCATTTATACCAATGAGTAAATACCCTCCGTCTGCATTAGCGAAAGCGCAAATTTCTTCTGTTAGTTCACGAACCTTTGAAGGAACACGAACTTTGAACTCTACATTATAGCCTTCTCCGCTATCAATAAGTGATTGTATGGTTTCTGTATTTGTCATAGACATCTATAAATATAATGCAAAAATAGTCATTTCTACTGTTTCAATAACTCTAAAAACAAGGATATGCATATGGTTTACTTCAAATTGTTCTTTCTGAAATTAGAGGGGCTGCATCCTCTATACTTTTTGAAAAACTTATTAAGATGGCTCTCATCAGTAAATCCTAATTCTTCAACGATCTCACAAATTCTCATTTGACTATGCAATAATCTATTTTCTACTAACTTTAGTTTGTAGTTTAAAATGTATTGCTGCATAGTTTCATTAGTATGTTTTTTGATATATCGTCCTAAATAATTCTCCGAAATGCCAAAATGTTGGCTAATATCTTTTGCTCTGATTTTACCTGTTTTATAGATATTTGCTTGAATATACTGCAATATGTCAAGCGATTTGTCCTCAGAGCATTCATCCACCTGTTCAGGCAAGAACATTGCGATATTGCGTGCTACCACAATAATAATCGTATTAATTATTTGTGTTATAATCTCCTTGCTGTATAAATTTCGGTTAATATATTCCCTGATAATCGCTTCAATCATGGGTTTCACCAGTAACTTATCTACTTTATTTCTTAGTATACAACCGGGTTGATGATTAGCATGTTGAAGAATAAACTCCAGTCTTTGGATATTTTCAGCACCGAAAACAGAAGAATGTATATATATGTCGTTAAACTTGATGTCGACAAACTTAGTTGTTGTATGGATTTCGAAAGAATGCGTATCTCCGGGAGTAATCATAAACAAATGTCCGTCATGATAAGGAAACTTATTGTTGTTAATCCATTGGATGCCTGTTCCTGAAAGAATATATACTAATTCAAAAAAGGAATGTTTATGCTCTTTTAGCAAGGATTCGTCAAGCTCGCTAAAACTAATTTCGAATGGTTGATATAGGTTTTCTCTTTTCATGCCATAAATATAGCCCTAAAAAATGGACTAATACCAAAATAACGAAAAATAATACCTGAAATCAGCCAAAAAATCGGTATAACTTTGCAACATATTTAAAATTATAGCTTATGAAAACTGAAATGGAAAAATGTTTGGCTGGTGAATGGTATGATTGCCACGACCCATTTTTTATGGATTTGAAAAGTAAAGCTCATCACTTGTTGATGAAATACAATTCTTTGCCGTATGAACAAAAGACTGAAAAACATGCCGTACTAAAGGAAATGTTTGGAAGCATAGGTGCAAATGTTTCTGTCGGTCATTCGTTTATATGTGATTATGGATGCAATATACATATCGGTGATAATGTCACCGTAAATACTGGCTGTACATTTGTCGATTGCAATAAGATTACCATAGGGAACAATGTGCTGGTAGCACCTAATGTACAAATCTATACGGCAACTCACCCGGTAGAGTTTAATGAACGGCTTATATTGACAGAAACCCTGGATGGCTGTAAATATGTCCGTCGAACTTTTGCCCTCCCTGTCATGATAGAGGATGGCTGCTGGATTGGCGGTGGAGTAATTATTTTACCGAGTGTGACAATAGGACAAAAAAGTGTGATTGGTGCAGGAAGTGTTGTAACCAAAGATATTCCGGCAAATAGCTTGGCGGTGGGAAATCCTTGTCGGGTGATACGGAAAATCAATCAAATGTAAGGTTATGATTAAATTAGTAGCTTTTGATTTAGACGGTACAATTGGAGATACAATTCCCATGTGCCTCAAAGCCTTAAAAAAGGCAGTAACTCCCTATGTTACTCTTAATGATGTATCCGAGAATGATATTTTAGAAACTTTTGGACTAAATGAAAAAGGGATGATAAAAAAACTTGTTGGTAATAATTCGGAAAAAGCCTTGGATGGCTTCTACGTGATATACGAACAAATGCATATAATGTGCCCTCGTCCTTTTGACGGTATAACAGAACTGATTGAGAAGTTAAAAAAGAAATCTATTCCTATTGCTTTGGTTACAGGAAAAGGAGAAAAGAGCTGTGCGATAACATTACGTCAATTTAATATGGACACGTGTTTTGATAAAGTAAAAACTGGAAATCCTTTCAAAAATAATAAAGCAGAGAATTTTAGGGAATTGCTTGCAGATTATAAGTTACAACCGGATGAAATGATATATATAGGTGATACAGTTTCAGATATTGTGTCTTGTAGGGAAGTTGGAATACGATGTTTATCTGCTTCATGGGTAACTTCTTGCTTAGATGCACAAAAATTAGAAGCTCACAATGCTGGGAATGTTTTTTATTCAATAGCTTCACTTGAATGCTATTTAATGGGATGACAAATATATGTGCTTAATAAAAAGACATTTAGTATTTCTATTGTATGAACAAAATATCAGATTTGAGTTTCTTTCGATTATTATCGGAATGCTCACAACGTAAAGTTTCCGTATCAGAGTTTATGGAAGCTATTGAGGAATTGGCTATTCATTTGGCTGATTTCAGTATCAGCGAACAGGATAATAGCGTTTTATTACGCTATTTTTCATTCGGATTACATAGACTTAAATCGTATCATGTACGGTTTGAGCAAGAAAAAAATGCCTTATTTGTATCCCATTGATGAAGCGATTGGGCTACTGAACAATGAAATACGCCTTGTGGAATGGCGTATCAAGTACCCGGAGCAATTCAAATCACACTTTAACAAACAACCTTTTTCCCCTCTTTATTTGGCAGACAAAACAAATCTGATTGATATAATGGAAATTATCAGCGGTTTATTCCTTTCCAAACATATCGTCTATAAAAATGATAAACCTACTTTCTTGTCCGACTTGTCTAAAGTTACAGGCGCATAATCTATGTTTACTGCCTTTTTCATTTTTTCTATTTCTTCGTTCATTATACCGAGCAGGGTACGCATTTCCGTCTCTTTTCCGAATACCCGTTTCAGGAGAAGTTTTGTCTTCAGAATGAAGAACAGGATGTTCATTGTTCCTGATCCCTAAGCTCGTATACCTCGTCATCCAGTCTATATTGTCGTATTTGCGTTTTGTGAGAAAACAAAAAATCCTGATTCCGTTTGGAAATCAGGATTTTACTGTCTTTTTTTCTTCAAAGTGGTGCCACCAGGAAATGAGTTTCATTTCTAAATGACTCTATATCTTTGCGTTAAAGAATCGCATCAAACGTAATCTCCCGCTATTGCTCCACCTAATTTCTGCACCATTTTGCAGTATCTCGCAGAGTCGAGTTCCTACTTTGATACAAAGTTACTGCTTTATTTTGAAATACAAGCGGATGCAATAAAATTTTGCTCTACCTCAGTTCAGAATCCCTAATTCCGTCAAATTTCATGCTATTAACTGGGTGCTAACTTGATGCCAACATAGTGCTTTCTTAGTGCTTTTATGAGCACTACGGATTATTCAAAGTCTTTTATTTCTTCGATGCTCGTTTACGAGGCGGCAAATTCATATCCTGCAACGCCCTGCCGAGTTCGTCATCTTTTGCCAAAGAGAGAATATCATCATCTAGCTGTAGGGCATACAACACACGCAGATAGATGCCAATCGCAACCGTCGGCACGCCCTTCTCTATGCGTGATACCGTAAGTGGAGAACAAGTAGCACGCTCAGCCACCTGTGCAACGCTCAAATTACGACGCAATCGGGCAAGTTTTATCTGCTCGCCAACAACCTGCATTTTTTGCTCTAATTTTCGAGGTAATTTAGTTCCCATTGTACTCTTTGCCATAACCGTAACATATCATATAATATGCAAAGATTATACTTTTTATTTATTTTATGATAGGTTGAGTGTGAATTTGCGCGTTTGATTAGTTTTAGTCGCAGGTCTTATACAGAAAAGTGAGACATGTCTCACTTTTTGATTCATTCTAAATCAGTTTGAGTATAGTCCTATGTAGTTGAATAACTTTATAATGAAAGAATATTATATACATTAGATGCTTATAACTACATCGCCATCAACATCTGTTCTATAAATGTTATTATCACATAGCATACTTAAATAAGAAAGCATATGTTTACTAGGATGTCCGTAATTGTTATTTGCTCCAACTGAAATTATAACTTCTGTTGTTGGAATAGAATATATACGATGTTTAGAAGTATTTTCACCTCCATGATGCGGTGCTATAAGAATATGATTATCAGTTACTATATTTTGTTGTAATTCTTGATCATAAATATTCTTTGCTTGTATTAATCTTATATCCCCTGTAAAATTCACACTACTTTGCATTCCTTTAACAAACATGCATAATCCGCAATAATTTATATTAGTACTTTTTTCTCCTGTATAAATAGAAATATTCCCAACTCTTTTCCACAGATGCATAGAGATGCCATTGGTTCGATAAGCTGGTTGTATACAATATACATTTCCTATACCCAATGCATTACAGACATTATTATAAATATTATGAGATGTCAACGATTTCATTGCATCAACACATACAAATTTACTAAAACAATCTTGTATTGTCTGCAAATTCGCATATCGTAGACAGTGAATATGATCCATATCCCAATGTGATATAATTAAGATTGGCTTATCTCTTTCCAAGGTATTCCTTCTAGTATCAAATATTGTTTGTACTTCATATTTACTAGCATTTAGCGGAGCGCCCAAATCATAAACTAATTTGATTATACCATCTTCTAATACTTCATTCCAGTTGGCTTGATTGACATCTCGAACATTTAGGGTTAAATTATTATTTGATAAATCTTGAATAATTAGTTCATTAGGATTATTATTATGCAAAAGTTCTGCAGGGTCTAATAGCTCATGGGATTGCAACAACTCTTCTTGATCAATATTAGGCCACTTCATTGTTTCGCAATTATAAGTTCGCCCTATAAATAAAGACTCTTCATTTTGGATGAATTGTAGTTTATTAATCAATGCAAGATTCAGTTTATAATAACATCCTGAACGTAATCGTTTATTTGTTTTAACATTGCATAGTTCCAAATAGGTATTTGTTTCACCAAAGTTCTGATTGTTTTCACTTGAACTCACAAAAAGGGTTAAATCTTTTTTTAAGCGAAAATCAATATAAACATCGTAAATGCTATCACCTTGCTTTTTCATATAATCAAGGTACACTATACATTCTTTTCCTAACCACATATTTGTATTTAAGACTCTATAATTATTAATGCAACAGAATAATTATTTTGTAGAAACTCTTTACAAATGTATTAAGAACATAACAACCTAAAACTGAATATTATATAGTACTCCAGTCTAGATAACTCTATAAATATTTGAGTTTATGTTTCTCAACCAAGCTCAATATTAATTTTTATGTTCTTGAGAATCTATTAAATTAAATCCTTTATCCGTCAATTGATACTTCTGATTCCTGCTGTTAGGTTTTTCTGGCATACTCTGCTCTATGATACCTGCCTCCAAAAGTGGATGAATATATTTTCTCCTAAATTTAGTTCTATCGGCAAGACCCATAAATGCTAGCATTTCACCAAAAGAACGTGCTTCAGTACAGAAAACAATCAGCTTATCAATATTTTCAACACTGGGAACCAACTGGGTGCCGACTGGGTGCCATCTTGTACACTTATAGGCAAAGTTATGCGGATAAAGTTATCCGTAAACTTGAAGCAATCTTCACCGTATGCTCGCAAAATACGGGGTATGCCAGAGCCTAACGACTCTACCAACTCCACATCGCGGTAGATACGCATCAACTCCTTATTGCGCGGGATAGATATGCCGTTAAAAAACTCCTCTTTCGTAAGAGATTCAGGCAAACGACCAGCAGAGGTTATTTCAAGCCTATCGGGGAATATCTCGAATTTAGGCGGTACTTCAAACGAATAATCGTTATGCACTATGGCATTGATAACAGCCTCACGCAAGGCAACTTTATTCCACAATGGAGTTTCAATGCGCTCCATCGGGGTTATCGTTGCTGCCACCTTGTTCTCAATATCCAATTTAGACAATACACTCTTGGTCGCTTTGATAAGCGAGCAGTATCCATACTCGTTATTCTCTACCAAATCGCATCGGTCAAGACTTGAATATTTCGCCACCTTTATGGAATTACCATTCTCATCAGCCAACAGATAGGCCACATAGTTGTACTTGCCATCATCTGTAAGCAACTCCAATGTACGCTTAAAATTATCATTGAGTCTTTTACCTCGCTCATCATAATAGATACGCAGCTGTTCAAAACTCAAATCTTGACGATTGGATACAATGCGACCAATAGAATTGCGTGTACGCATAGCAAACAGGCGATCAATCTGCTCTTGTGGCATAGGCTCGGCAGATGTTCCAACACGCATATACGCACCTCGTGGAGTCATTCCATATTTAGTTTTGAAATATGGTTTCTCGATACCACTCGCCACCGTAACCTTGATAATGCTTCGCCCATCCTTTTGCTCCTCGGCAATATCGAACAGGCCCATAGCCGAAGGTGAGATGTTGTGCTTGATGCGGTCTTTCAACCTCAACATACAATCGTCTACATCACTCACGCCCACAGTTGAACCATCCTTATCAATACCGATATAGATGTATCCACCCTCCTTGTAATTAAGGAACGCCACAACCTCCTTTTCAATATCAAGCTCCGAGGTTAATTCTCTTTTATATTCTATGCGGTTAGTCTCTGACATAAGAAATATATTGTTTAATTGATAACTAAAAGTAAGTTATTTTATCGGCATTGTGCCAAGATTCCCTTCGAACAAATAACGGTCGAGATATTCTAATATTTTATTTGATTCGCCAACACCTCCACAACATCCGGGCTCTCTACATATTGTAATAAATTGGCAACGAGATATTATTTCTCTCATAAAGAATCGTACATCATCATGTTCATAGTACATTCTTCTAAAAATAACTTCTGGCCAAGCATATATTTTCTCTTCGCATTCAGTCGTAAAACAATCTAAATCGAAATCTAAAATAAATGGAGTTGTTGCTTCCTTTGAAAATTTATTATATCTCCCATATGGAGGCTGATTATATTCAAACATATTCCTTACGGCAGTATAGTAAGGTTCTTTAATAACATTGTCTCCAAGACAGCCTCTACAGTCAAGTGACGTATTTAGATGGTTTATTGAATATAATTCATGTCCTTTCCCATCTGTTGAAACGAAACAATTGTTTAAAGCACGAATATTGCTATTGTCCTGCTGACCAATCACTACCGAGTTGTTTATCAACCCCAATTCCATACCAGCTAACAACCAATCATCATCCAAATATCCTAAATCAAATTCAACAAAAGACCAAAAGTTAGGACTGGAAACATCTTTTAATTCTGCTGCACCCCAACGCTTGAATAGTTCACTTTTGACTATATTTGGATTGCATGCATCATCATGACGATCAAAATATATTATATTGGGGCAACTTGTAAACATGCCAAGTTTAAACGCTTCAAATAGAATATTTAATACATATCTATGATCATCATATACTATAATATATTTCTCATTATATCTGTAGACCTCTACATTAGAACGGAATGTAAGTTCTCCTAATGACCTTAATTCTTTCATATATTCAATTATGGTATAACTTTATTTTGATAGCAAAGGGACATTTAGAGCGTATCTAAAGGTCTCTATTAATCGTTTTCTCGCAGTTCTATATTTGACCATTTCAAATTCAGCAAAAATATCAAAACATTTAATGGCTCTCTCTTTCTCTGATAGTGACAAATCTCTCACAACCTCAATTGCCTGATTAAGCAGTCCCAGAAATTCGAGGCAGATATTTAGAATTTCCTCATATTGATCAAGAGAAAAGAAAAATTCATTTGATGTAAACCAATTATCTGTTTCTAAAAGGTAATCCCGCATTTCAAATACTACCTCACTATAATTAACTATACAGCCTTTTGGGCAATCAGGCTTACAGGGTTTTTCAAAATCCACATTATCTTTGCAATCGTAATCTTTGTATGCAGCCAGTTTTGTACTATATTCTTCTATCTTTTGCATCCTTATACAAGCTTCCTTAAATATGGACATACGCTCTGAGAACACATTCCCATAAGAGATTTTTAAGACCTCAATTCGTGAATCGAGTATAGATTTGTATGCTGCAAGATCTTTGTCCAATTGCGCTTGGTACTTTTTATTTCTACGAGCAAACCATTCATCAATAAGGTTTCTGCCAAATATCCTTGCAATGGTAAACACAATAGCTGTAAGTCCTGTTATTCCACCAAATACAACAGAGACCCATTCAAATATAATTTTCCAGTTCTCCATATTCTAAAATATTAATCTCTTATACGCCTTTTAATTTCTTTATTTCGCACAAAATATTATTTTCAAGTATTTGATAATCAGAATAGATTTTCAATAAAGTTTTGTCAATATCCATTCCATACTTATTGTAATGATATCTAACTGCTTGAATAAGAGATCCACTTATAAATTGGGCCTTGTGAGCATATAACTTTATTATAAATTCAGGACATACAGCATTATGAACAATCATATTCCTCAATCTATAAATCAACGTCACATCATCAGATACTAGGTTCTTGAAATCTATAATACATTTCTTATCCTCATAAAAGGATTGAAGATCTATTAGATCTCGCTTAAATATTTCATCATTTACTTCTGCGATTAGCTTAGGTAGTTCTTTAAAGAATCTTGCCAATTCAATTTTTTCTCCAGTCTGTATATTTAGCTTGGCAGCCTCTATTGCTCTAGAGGAAAACCCATAGTAATTATTAAACTGCCGTGTGAGCATAACCAGGTGGCTATACACGTTATAGGCATACGAAAAAAATTTATTTCTAGCCATAACACTTGAGCAAATCACTTTTGCAACATTAATAATGCTACTGTCTTTCGGATTAATATTTACTCTAATAGAATTTGATACTTTAAGAATGCTCTCTAAAGCTATCCAACTATACAAAAGTTTATCTTCAAATTTAGTTGCACATTTTGCTTTTCTATACCAATGTGTCGACTTGCTAATCTTTTTAAAAGTATTGTTTGATATATCACTATTTTCTGTAAACTCTTTAAGCCAATCGTTTATATCATCACCATATGGAGTAAGGTCAAACGCCATTAAATCTTTATATTGTCGCATATGATCAACGTCATCCTCTACAGAATGGTGAGAACCACACACTTGGTCATCAACTACTATAACTGCAAATTGCTTACTGACAGAAAGTTTATCTTTGCTTCTAATATTAAACGATAGATAATCCAACAAACTTTCAACTCTTTGTCTTGCGTAATTTATTGATGTGTTTAAGAATCTATGTTTAACTGTTACTGCGATATTAACATATTGAGAAGAGTCTGGTTTTTCGATTTCATTTAGACTATCTTTGGGCAAATAAGCTGCTTTATCAATAGAGTATAGGTGCACATCGTGAAAATGGTAACTAATACTACCTTTAACACCTAATAATCTTAGAATAACATATCCATCCTTTGCCTCTTTATGAAAGTGTGTCAATATATTGCTAATATACTCTTTTGCACTGCGGGACTTATATCTGACGCTTACTGCTTTATGATATTCTTCTTCTGACGCAAAGTCCTTTCGTTGTAGTTCATAAAACGAGTCTTCGCAAATAATAACATTACAACCCTCTGCCATCACGACAGTATCTTCCTTAATCAAAGAGGAAACATCCTCAATGTTCACACCTAAGCATACTAATTCTTGAATAAATAGGTCGGTATACAGACATATCTCATTTTTTATATTTTCGTTTAGTTTCTGTTCGATTTCGAGAATGCATTGTAATTTATCTACTATCTGGTTCAGATAATGATGTTCATTCATTGATAACAATATCTTCTCTAAAATCGTTTTCACAACTAGAGGAGAGTTATCCCAATTCTTTAATGCTACACCTGTTTCAACTTTATAAAGTTCCGAAAAAGCGCAATCCAGCTTTAGAATACGCCCTAGCAACTCTTTAAATAGACTTCTATTATCCTTATTGGCAAAATCATTATGCTCGATTTCGGAGATAATCTCTGATAGTAAGAAGTGAGGGCTATTTAATTGGATTCCATAGTCATCCAAATCGCATAGTTCTTTTATGCGATGATCCCAATATTTCAACCAGAACTTTAGCGGTGTGTCAGTTGGATAGTCCAATATTTCCTTTATCCTATCATTCATATACACAACTGTGTTTTCATATTTATAGATAATGGGGGCTCTAAATTTTCAATGAGATCTATAAACGGTTATCCTCTCGTTTTGGCACACATTTAATGTAATAGACGATGTTTGCTTGAGTCTTCAGTCCAATACAGATACTCTAAAACACTCTTTAAATTCGCCCCATTTTTCTTGTCAACATTGGCAATTATCAATAGCTGGATAATCATCTTTATTGTCGTTTCAGGGACTTCATGTCCAAAAGTGATTGTCTTACCATTATTCATCTCTGATAATGGTGTTTTTGTACGAATATCTGTTGCCTCATATCCATATGCACTATATTGCCCTTTTCTAGTGCGTTTATATTTCCATGTATAAACATAAGAGTCTCCGAAAGCACCCTCGGTATATTCTGATATAAAGTTCTTTACCTTATAACATATAACTATTCTACGGATAGCATATATGAGTACAAATATGCCCAAGGATATACACAACCAAATCCATAAAGGCAAGGGGAATTCCCATACAAAAGATTCAGTTATTGCATATATTATTCCTGAAGCTATTAGGCTACTAATTACACCTATGATAATTCCTTTAAATGTATCGTTCATAATCATTTATATTTTTGTTTGTTTTTTTTGCATAAGACAAATACATTTCATTTTTACTCCATTGGTTTGATTTTGGATTCGATGAAGGATATTTCCGATTCATCAAGTCCATATTTAGCGTAGAGTTGCTGGTCTATCTCTGCAACTGACTTACTCCAATCAATGTTTGATTCGATTGTAAAGTTCTGTAATGGAACAAGTCTCCAAACCTCTTTACTATTATCTTGTGTAGCTTTTAATATTCCCAACATAACACGAGCAAACTTACTCTTAATGTATTTGAGACAAGCTTCAGCCTCATTGATATTGTCAAATGATCCAATACTAATAAACGATTGGGTATAGCCGATTAACGGCTCGCCGATTAACGGCGTAGACAACACCTCTCCTAATGCTCCTGATCCATTGCTTTTAGGAACAAGAACCTTATATTTCATTAGATTCTGATGAGACTCAATGTATTGAGGTGGAATATATTTGTATGTTCTTATATTTTTAACTAATCCGAGGATGCAAAGGTCTTCGTTACTACTCCTTGTATCCTTAAAAATCTCTTTAAAATCAAATATTGAGGTTGTTAATCGTTTCTCTTTACCATCGCTACCTATGCGGTCTTTTAGATATGGAAAATCTTTGTATAGTTCTCCTAAAATAAATTTATTTTGAGGATAAATTATATTATTCAAAGTACCAATAGTGCGAGCAGACACTTTTCTAATGATAGAATTTAATTCATCAAAAGCAGTGAATGTTCCAACGCTTCCAAAATCTTCAACAGCATTTCTGAATGTAACGGCAACTCCCCCCTTTATATCCACATTTGGGAAGACATCTGTACTTTTAGGCTTATACCATATAACCTTAAAATGTGGATCATTCAGAACTCGGTTATTCCATTCTGCAGGGGTTTTGCCAGCATTGAATAAAAATCGTGCTGGAGTAATAAATGAGACCTTGTCACAAATCTGGAATGCAACATCCATAAACAAGTGATAGATTGGAGTGTCACTTGTTCGGTCTGTTGTTATTTGGTAAGGTGGATTACCTACTATTGCTGTAAATTTCATATCGTTATCTTCGTTTGCTTTCCAATAATTCTTTCCCTGCTTCATTTGAGAGACAAATTTAGCAGTCTTATGTGATATTTGATTGATTAAATCCTCATAGTAACGAGTATTTACCTTCACGGGGCGGAAGCCTCGCAATGTTCTGCGAGTGATGCTCTTTGCCATCTGCGTTTTGCAGAGAACAAAGATATTTTCACACAGTACCGCATCCCAAACTTTGAGGTGGCGTTCTGGTGTGTTCTCCATTGTATCTGCCTCATCCAGTTTCTCCTGTAAGCGAGTGCGATATATGGAATACGCCATATAGAGTGGATAGAGACCCGACTTGGAGTTAATCTCCAGAATACGGGCATCGGAGGCGAAAACCTCGCGGGTAACATCGCCATTATCGACAAAACGAGGAACGACAATCTGTTTCTCCTTTGTCTCATCATAGAATACCCAGCCACCCAAGCAATCTCCGAGGTGTATATTGACAACACGCCAAGGGGTCAAGACGGTCTCCTTATCTGGATTGCGGAAGGTGTTGAAGATTGCTGTTATACGCTCAATGCGGTCTTCTATATCGAGAGCATCAGCCGCTTTCGCCATTGCACGGATGCGCTTACCTGCGGAGCAGAATACCTCTGGGTCGTAATACTTCTTAAACTGCTCAAATATTTCTTTTGTTACACCTTTTGGCATAAACTCATCCCAAGAACCGTCATCTATAAGTGAGGTAAAGTTGTCGAGGGTAATCTCCTTGCTCTCGTCAGTCAAATCAGCACCATATATCATCAACGGCATACGGATAGAGATGCCGCGAAGAATCGAAACAGCTGTATCGCGATTCTTACGCTTCTCCGCTTTCTCTTCGAGCAGACGCTTTTCCTCCTCTGTTAACTCTTTCTTCTTGCGCTTTTTATCTTCTGCTTTCTCTAACTGCTCGTGCTCTTCATTCGTGAAGCCTTGGTTGTTGATATCTATTTCACCACTTTTAGGCATCGCCTTTGTAGAGCCTATAATCTTTTTTAGTTTTGCGAACTCTTGTAACTCAAGAGAGTCGAGGCGCATCAAATCATCATTATATAGATAACCATCCTCAAAACCATTACGGACAACACGCTCAACATATACTTTCTTTAACTGCTGAAGCATATTTGGCACATCGTAGGATATCATCTTAGAGCCTTCGTATGCGATAATTGGACAGAAGTTGATAAAGTCGCCCACAGCTTTGCGATCATCGCTCGTAGTCTTACCTGCCTTCGCTGAAATCTTGGCAGTTTCTGCAATAACCTTCAATGTACGGTCAAGTGCGAAGTCAAAAACAAAACACTCTTCTTTTACCTTACCGCCAATAGTAGCAGGAGTTTGAACGCGGAAAATGGTCTGCATATAGCTTGAAGCCGCTGTACTAAACGAGCCTGCAAGCATAAAGACTGCTGTCCAAGCCTTTACACTCACACCCGTTGTTAAGCGACCACAAGAGAGAGTAATCGTATATGTCTCCTCTGGCTTATTGCCGATAGCCTTATTTACAAGTTCGAGAGCATCATCTCGCTCCTGGTCTTCATCACCCTCGCCAGCAACATTTACCACCTGGAATTGGCTAAATACAGCGTGAGTCTGCAACATCGCGCTCAATGCCTTTGCTGCTTTTACGCCCGGTACAATCCAAAGTGAATGGCGGAAGTTGTCGCGGTACTCCTCTGTAGAATATGGATAATTGCTGTCTGCATCCTTTTTGCAAATCAAATTAAGAAACGATTCAACATCCCTCTTATGAACAAACTCGCCAGTTTCATCTACGCGGAAAAACTCTCGGAAGTTGAACGCCAACTCTGAGTCTCCATAGCCGTCTAAAAGTTTATTGAGATCGTAAGTATAGATGTTAAGACGAGGCAGGCCTGCGTATGGGTTAGGATCGCCAAAGTGTGTCAAATCCCACTCTGCTTTGGCGCGTTGCTCCATCACATAGTCCCAAGTGTATATTTCGTCCTCTTTGTAGTCATCAAACAGATTGAATGGTGTACCTGACAAACGAAGTATCTTTGTTTGCGTCTTGGTTAGTTCCTTCATTACCGCCTCACCAAGTTCTGTTTTCGTTCCTTCGTGTGCCTCATCAACAATAATTAAGTCCCAAGGCGTTGCAAATACTTGGTCATTTTTGTCGAAGTTGCCACCAACAAGCGATGAGCCACGCAAATCCTGCATTGAGGCAAAATAGACATAGTGAATTCCCTCTTTTGCAACAAGACGCTCCAATGATGTATGACTCTCGCCATTATTCTTCGAACCATAACGATACTTTGGAGTGTCGTAGAATATTTTGGTAAAGTCCTCAAACCAACCTGCATCGACAACGGGGCGGTGCGTAAGGATAAGGGTACGGGCAAAGTCCATCTCCTTGACTACCTGCAAGCCAGAGAGGGTCTTTCCAAAACGCATCTTTGCGTTCCAAAGCATCTGATTACTCTTCTTAAATTGCTTTTTGGTCTTATCGATGGCATCGCGTTGCTCTGGACGGAAGATAATCGGACTGCGCTCGGTACTTACCTCTGTTGCAGAGAGAGACATTCGACCCTCCTTCGCTGCATGGATAGCATTCTTAACAGTCTCCAAGTCCGTAATAAACCACTCGTTGGCTTTATTCTCGGTGTCAAAAACCTTCTTCTTAATACCAGAACGCTCAAGTACTTTATGCACCTCACCATCGGTTAAGCTCATAATTGCTCCGCCACGAGTGAATATTGAGAGTTCGGTGTATAGTAACTCGTAGACAATACCAGCCGTCTGCGTGTATTGATTGATACGCTTCTTGGCTGCTACATTCAAAAGGTGGCTCGATGGTGTTAAACCCCACAAGTTCTCCTCATCCGAAAGAGTCGCCTCTCCGACTTTAAGGCATCCTGCATGGGCTTTATCATTTATGCGGAACACATAAATGAGTTTTGCTTTTAACGATGAGACAAATTTAGCCATAGGTTGTATCGTTGTTTGAGTCTTTTCTACTTGAATAAATCAATAAAGCGAATTTTCTTGCCCAACTTGTTTGTCTGAGGATCTTTTGCTCTCCAATCCTTAATCAAGCAATAAATTCCAGTGTGATTATAGTATCCTCCATCGGCGCATCCTTTGCAAGGAGTCTTTATATCATCGCCAAACAGAGACGGGATGAGAGTATCTTTACAAGAGTTTGGCACCACACCTTTAAGACCATCCATCTGCCAGATATTCCACGATACGATGTACGCTATATATTTGATAGATGCTGCTAACGGGCGTTTCCCGAACTTTAACTCATAGTTCTCAATGAAAGTGTACAGCATAGCCTCTCGCGCAAGCAGTAGATTATCACCTTGCCACTCAAAGCCATATATACTTTTATAGGCTTCTTGTACCGCAGTCAGCCACTCACCAGATGTATGGACATTCTCATTGATTACTCGTAACTTTCGATCCAGAAGTCCGATGCGTTTTTCAACGGGGATTAGTTCGCCAGTGGTCGCATCGTAACGGCTGGTAATATACGGAGCCTCACCACATGTTATCTCCATACGGTTATCTCTTACATAGTCTTTCCAAGTTTTGCCCTCTGGGAACACAATAGACTCAGCGGTTGGAATCCATGTATGTACGCCATTCTCTTCAACTTCAACATTGAATACACCCTCGCGTCCAAACCATGCATTGTCAATCAGATTATTCTGGGCATTGCATACCCAAGACGGAGTAAATACCTCTGCCATATCTCTCGAACGAGCAGTCTGCTGAAGCCTATCCTTCAAGACACGAGGTATAATCTTATTGTTGTCGCAAATTTTCTCGTATGTAATCTCATCAGATTCGGCATAACCATCTCCCCATTGCTCATAATCTTTGGTTGCCCAAAATATATTGCGTTGGGTAGTGTGGTCGCGGAGAAGAGCGTCCATTATATCTTTTGGTATATTACCTTCGAGTATGTCAACTTTCTCTTTCTTCATAGTTTTATGCGACAAATTTCTGTGTAAATTGACAGTCCATAGTTATTGTTTCGTAATAACGATTAGTTCTCTGGTATCAACATCTAACACTCTTGCAATATTCACTAGCATCTCCAAAGAGGGTTGCATCTTGTTGGAGCACCATTTGGAAACAGTTGAGGGGTCTTTGCCTAACTGCTCGGCAAGCCATTTGCCGGTTTTCTTTTGTTCAACCAATACTACTTTTAGTCTATTTAAATCTTTCATTATTTACACATTTTATTGGCGTATACCGCAAATTTAGTGATAATATGCGAAACTATGTCTTTCGTTAGCAACTTTTTTATCTTATA
>OHKL01000695.1_pt1 | contig 16893 bp, 13 predicted proteins | sample 1568721 | NCBI WGS metagenome assembly OHKL01 (sample SAMEA3879543, study PRJEB24766) | human gut metagenome | biome: human-associated habitat; feature: feces | place: USA | collected 1985/1987 | reverse complement strand
AGAGGAATGAGGAACTTCCCGCAGAGATTGATTTCTCGAAGTATGGTAACCTGGGCATCCTTGTCGGTTTCTCCGACTGTTTTGAAACGATTGGCTGTTACTATGCTGCCTGGGGTAATCGGCACTTTGTCGGAAACCATCCAGCGCACTTCATCAGCGCCGGAAGGCAGTTCCCAATGAATACGGATATCTGTTCCCAAACATTTGTAATTCCACTGGTCAAGTTCCAGTCTCGGCGGGGGAAGTTGAGGCGTACCGGAACCATGGGCGGTTAATTCGTGTCCGCTGCCATACAATACCAGCAGATATCCGTACTCCCGGCCATTGGTCAATCCGGTATCATGAAAACTGTTACTGCCTCCATCGACCGGCAGGCGTGTGCCATCATTGATGGATTCAGGTTCTCCCCCTTCTTTTCGGATGAGAGTGGCAGACCACCCTTCCGGTAATGCGCACCATGTGAGCCGGGCGCTGCCATCCCCCATGGAAACATGGAAATCCGCTTCCGGCAGCACCATGCCCTTGCCGCCCGCAAGGCCCTTTAGAATGCGCTTGTTCACTACGGCAAAAACGGCGTAGCCATATTCCACGCCAGGTTTTGCCAGCTTGTCCGTACAAGGAGAGGCCGCACCGCCGCCAAGCTCTTCTCCATCATCCGGACTAACGGGAATCCCATTGCGTTTGCGACGCAGCATGTAATTGATCGGAGTACCGTTGGCATCCGGCAGGCGGTCAAGTTCATTTCCTTGATGGCGAGCCTTGAGCCAGACGATTTCCAGCTCTTTTCCTGATGCCCGCACACTCTTGATGACCGGAGGTTCCAGCGTATCCAGCAATTTGGCTGTTCTGGCTTTTCCCAGTTCATCCAGAAGCGCACGGGCCGGCACATAATCCGGGTAGGTACGCAGAATCCCTTGTATTTCTTTCTGAGCCGTATCCAGTTCTTCACTGCTTCCCTTAAGACTATTTCCGCATTTTTCCAGACTTTCATACACTTTCCGGGCAGCATCAAAGTAGGTGCCGCACTGACGGCATTGTGGGCTTGAAGCATGAATGGGCTTTCCGCATTTCGGACACATGATACGGAATAATTCACCGCATTGAGAACATCGGCTGCTGTTGGCTTCATTTCTGGACTTGCACTTCGAGCACTCCGTGAATTGTTCCTGCCACGGGAAAGGAACCTTGTCCTTGCCCTGACAACACCGGCGGTATACCAGCCACTGCGCGTCTGCGGCATCCAGCCCCTCGGCGCATAGGGTATCGTATAACCTGGTGTAGTATATGGGCGATATGGTACCGGGTGAACCCTCCACATAGTTTGGAAAGGCAGCAAACACACGTTCGCAAATTTCCTGCCCCCGCCATGCGTAATCGTAACGTTTCTTTGATTCTTCGTTCTTGAAGTATTTGGCGCCAATAGTCGTAATCTCTACCTTAATGGTATTGATCGGATTATTGGCGGATCCACCCTTGTTGGGTTCTCTGCTCTTATCCGAATTGATTTTGAGCAGTTGCTCGGGCGAAAGAGAATTCTTGCAATTCAGATACTCATAAATACTAGCTTTTCCCGCAGCTTCCAGGCAACATTTCAATTTCTGAATATCGCGAGACGCAGAAATCAGGTATACAGGATGGCCGTTTGCCGGTTGGGGAGGGACCCTGAGAGCTTTACATGATTTGTCAACCGCCTGACTGCTGATGACAATGCCCAGTTCATCGGCAAGAGAGGAAACCGAATCTATTTCCAGCTGTACATTATTGCAGATGTTCCGGAAGATTACCCTGGAAATCTGACCGTCGACAGCGGCGTTTTGCAGGAAATTTCTGACTCGTTTTTGTTCATTCTTCAGGGCTTCTTCTGCCTGCTTTTGAAGAGATTGAGGATTTGAAAGAACCTTTTCCATCTCGGGAACGGCTTCCATCCATGTCTTCCTCAAAACATCATCCTGAGGGGCGCTGCTCCACTCGGCAGTGCATTGCTTGAGCCTGGCCAATGCGTTGTCAACATTGGTCTCCAGAGGATCGAGGGATAAATTCAGGATTTCAAAGTAATTTCTTTTTTTCATACCCGTTTCAACAGAAAATAAAGTGAGTGGAAAACTCTCAAGAGAGAAGTTATTCGATGGTAGCTCGCTCCAACTCTTTCCTCATGGCGTTCAGCTGTTCCGCCGGAATTGTACAGGCCGTCTGAACTTCTCCTTTGATTTCCTGACCGGAGGCAGGATCCCGTGAGAAGATGGTGAGCAGCCCGCTTTCATCCAGCTTGAAAACGGTTTCTATGGGAGACTCAGCCGGGAGTCCCGGTTGAATAGGCAGATTTCCTTCCCAGATGAGACGAGCGTCGTTGGGATCAATTCCTTCTCTATTGAGTTTTCTCTCTTCTTCGGGTGTGGCTGGATATTCAACCAGATTATCCACTACTTGTATATGTACGGTACTTTGATTGTCTTCAATAGTATAACTGGGCATGTTTGCTTCGACAGGCAGGTTGGTATTCCGGTAAATGAGGTTATAAATACGCGACACCTTATCGGAGTAACGGAGTAAAATTTGACCGAAGCTGCGGCTGCATACATTGGAACATGGAGTCAGTATGTTGCTGACCGCTTCCAGGGTAAATCCGCTGTCATCCGCCAACTCCTGAAGCTTCCCTTCCGTTTCCAGCGTAAATTCACCGGTATCGTCTGCTTCTAGAGTGAATCCATCTCCAATCTGTTCGCGCATCAGATGAGCCAGTGCGGAGATAGCTGCACCCTTGGCTACCGATTCGTCCGGATCATAGGAAATGGGAGTAATCCCCAATTCTCTTTCAACTGCAACGGAAACCTGAGGCATGTAGGTACTGCCTCCCACCAGAATGATTTCATCGATTCTGTTTACTCCCTTTCCCCGGGCAATATCCAGGGCGCGTTTCGTTCCACTGATTGTACTTTGAAGAAGGGATTCCGTCTCTGAATCAAATTCTTCACGTGTGATGTGGGCGTATAGTTTTTCGCCTTCGAATTTATAGGAAACCTGTGCCTCTGTACGAGATGTAAGTGTTTTCTTGGCCTTTTCAGCTAATAACTGCATATCCTGACTGGCGGCAGGGTCAGACAAGAGGTCGATTGCGCTTTCCGACGACATCTGCAAACGGTCCACCAGCATTCCTTGCATGACTTCATCCCAGTTTTTTCCACCCAAGTGATGATTGCCATCGGTACAGACTACATTCAGTCCCTTGGGGGAAACATTAATAATGGTCACGTCGAAGGTTCCTCCACCCAAATCGTAGACCAGAATATTGCGTTCTTCGGCATGGTGGTTTTGGGTGAGTCCATAGGCCATGGCGGCGGCAGTGGGCTCATTGAGTATTTCCAGAACATTGAGGCCGGCAATCTCCCCGGCCGCCTTGGTGGCTTCGCGCTCCTGATGGGAAAAGTAGGCCGGACAGGTAATAACCACATCCTGAATTTCCTGACCCAGACGCTCGGACGCATCATTCACCAGTTTACGCAGAATGCAGGCCGAGACCTGCTCCGGCCTGTAAGAACCCTTTGAACAGGAAAAGCGGTAGTTCTCCGAACCCATTTCGCGTTTAATGAAGGTACACACTTCGCCGGGACTCATGGAAGCCTCCTGCTTGGCTTCATCGCCTACGACAATTCGATCGTCATCGAACCAGACAACGGAAGGCGTCGTGCGTTCGCCTTCACTGTTCAGCAAAACCTGGGGTCGGCCATCCCTGCCCACATATGCCACACAGCTGTATGTTGTGCCCAGATCAATTCCCACGGCTATCCTGTTCATGATTTATGTTGGTTAATCGACCATCTCCAGATCGGCTACAACTTCCTCCAGCTTTTTCCGTTCTTCTTCACTGAGGACTCCTTCTACCTGGAAGGGCACAACAATTTTCTTGTCATTAGTAACATCCCGGGCAGTCAATTCGAGCCGGCCTTCAGGATCCAGCGCGAATGTTACTTCAATAGGAGCCCCTGCGGGCAAGCCGGGAGTCAATTCCATGGTTGCTTTACCAAGTTCCAGGCAACAGTCCAGATCCGCCTGTTTTCCCACAATGTTATTGGAATAGACGATGAGAGGCAGAGTGGCTGCATTAGCGGCAGAAACAGGGAAAGCTTGAGTATTGTTACAAGGAACTTCATTCTGTTTTTCGATCAGGTTGTAACAGACAAATTTACCTTCCTTGTTCTTCACCCGAATACCGATACTTTTGGAAGCCACCGTAATCATCTCGGTGTTAACCGCAGTTTCAATCGTTTCAGGTGCCAACGAAAATTCGTCTGCAACTTTCTTATTTGCCTCGTCTTCGAGTTTTCCTGTCGGGGTATCGGGATTTTTTTCCTTCAGATCTTTAAGAACCTTTTCATAAAGATCCCTGATAGCCTTATTATTCCCATAGAGGGCAGCGCCCTTGGAAACAGCATGGTTGGGCTCATACAGTTTGGGCTCTACCCTCAAAGTGTCCTTGTAGCGGCTGTTAACCATCTCCATCACCTGCGGCATATAGGTAGAACCGCCGACCAGCAGGAATTCATCTATTTTTTCCACACCTGTTTTTTCACGAGCCATGGCAATCATGGCATCCGTGAATTCTATCGTACGGTTAAGCAGAGGCTGAGTCGCTTCATTGAATTCCTCCCGAGTCACACTCACCTTGCTCTTGCTGCCGTCGCAGCAGGTAATGCGGGCAGTAGCTGTTTCTTTCTGGCTGAGACTCATTTTTGTCTTTTCCACTGTCGTGATCAAGGCAGCCCTGGTTTCCGGGTCGGCCATCAGGTCACCTGCCTCGGGGTTTTCTATGAGAAGCTTTTCAAGCAACAGGTCACGCAGAGCGGCATCCCAGTCAGCCCCCCCCAGCTTGTGATCTCCATCGGAGCAAATGACCTTTACTCCCTTGGGAGAAATCTCCACGACGGTCACGTCGAACGTACCGCCGCCCAGGTCATAGACGATGATCTGCCTTGTCTCCTGTGTTTCTCCCTGATCGTTTCCGGTTATCCCCATTCCGTAGGAAATAGCTGCGGCAATGGGCTCGTCCACAACGGCCAGTACATTGAGTTTTGCCAGTTCGCCGGCTGCTTTCGTGGCCATGCGTTCGGCTTCATTGAAATAGGCAGGGCACGTGATGACGACATCCTTTACTTCGTGGCCGCTCATTTCAGCGCCTTTCACCATGTATTTAAGAATGAGGGAAGAAATGGATTCGGGAGAATGTTCCTTATCCAGGAAAGTTTTACGCCAGGTTGTTCCCATTTCACGCTTGATCAGGTGGACAAAGTTATCCGGATCGGTATAGGCGGATTCCTTGGCACCTTCCCCGACGACAATACCGCCATCTTCAAAGAAGACGGCGGAAGCTGTAATGGAACCGCCGTCCGGGTTATTGATGATTTCAACATTGCCGCTGTCGCCCACATGGGAAATGGCGGAATACGTGGTACCCAGATCGATACCGTATACTTTGATTTTAGTGTTTTCGCTCATAATGAAAATATGTGTGATGTCATGGAATGGATGGCAGAGGAAAAAGTGATTATTCCGTTGCCAGTACGTAGACGGCTACTTTTTCGGGGCGGATGACTTTTCCGTCTTTTTCGAATCCCCAGCGCAAAGAGGCCTGAATGGTTTTGGCCAGGGAAGGATCGTCGGTCACAACGGTCTTGAGTACGCTGTGGCGTTTGTGATTGAAAGCGGCCCCTGCTTCGGTACGAAAGGAATCGATGTCGTTGTTTTCGAGCAGGTCGCGCAGGTCTTCGGCATGGGCCAGGACCAGTTTCTGGAGCTTGGCATAGTTTTCCGGAGTGGCTTCCAGAGCGCTGTAATGTTCGGCGCTTCGTTCCGCACCGTCGATCTCAGCAATAAGATCCATCACGATAGCCTTGTTGAGTTTTTCATGTATTTCACGGCGGTAGGCATCGAGTTCCTGATATTGCCTGTCAATGATTTCCTTTTTGGAGGCGTCATAGCGCATTTTGCTGTTGAACTCTTCCTGAAGGCTGGATATTTGCGATTGCAGGGTGGTCAGGATATTCAGTATGGGAGTCTGGTCAGCTGTCGCCTGGTGAGGGGTTGGCTCTTCAATGACGGACTGAGGAGAAGAATCCGGGGCAGCTTCCGGAGAGGATTCCAATTCAGGGCTTGTCTCCGAATGAGTATCTGACGCAATTTCCTCCGGCACGGCTGCAGGAACAGACTCTGGTGAGGATTCCGCTTCAGCATCTGATCCGGTTTTGCTCTCCGGTGTGAATTCCTGCCGCAGCTCGACTTCGGAGACGGGGCCTTCTTCCGGCTCCATTTCCTGTGGAGATTCCGGTTGATCCTCCTGCTCCGAAGCGGTTTCCGGAACGGAAGAACCTTCCATACCGGAATTTTCTATTATGATATTTTCTTCAGCTGATTCAAATATGCATTCGCTGATGCAGTCTTCTGGATTATTCTGGTTAGTCATGATGGTGGTGTATGAATTGATGGAGAGGGAAAGATAAGTGCGGGATCAGGCGGGAATATTTTGTAACAGCCATTTGGCGAGAGCGTAAACGCCGGGACATTCGTTCAATTCCTGGTCGCTGGAGGAGATGGAAAAAAATGCCGTATTTCGGAAAAGATCGGCTTTTCCGAGAACATCAGCCCATTGAAGGTCATGAAGGAAATGACGGCAGGCGGCTTGATCCGCACCGGCATCAAGCTCACATGCTCCATCAAAGGGAAGAATCTTGCCATTCGACCGGATGACCACGGCGCATTTAAGCTTTTGCAATCTTGCTTTGTAGGCCGTGCTCATCAGTTCATGCCACTTGTCGAAGGCTTGTGCAAATGAGGCGCTGCCAGCCGTTTCTTCCACCACAAAAACGGCGCCTTGCAAAAGAGAGTAGAAGGGCATGGCATCCAACGAATTAATAGAGGCCGCATCGCTTCCTTCGAAATCGCAAATTTGCAGGCAAAGCGCAGGTTGTTTGTCGTTTCTCTTGCGGCTGAGCAACAATTCGATGTAGTTGTATCTGGGTTGAGTGCAGGTGGAATTGATGCGAGGAGTATCGTACGCGTACCACCGGGGTACGGATACGTTTCCCAAGGCTGAAACAAGGGCTCGCAAAAGAGAAGTCCTTGTTGTATCCGAACCGGCTACACAGGTGACAGGCAGCATGCGGACCCCATTTTCATTCGTTTCTTCGCTGGAAAAACGGGAAGTTTGCAGTTTAAAGAAAGATAGAGGAAGAATGAAGAGTGCGGACAGGAGAGCATATGCAGCCAGAACAGCCAGAGAAACGATCGGGCGCATGATGTAGACTTCCACCATGGATACCAGCCTGACCAACAGGTTTCCCTGAGCAGATAGCTCCCGGTAAACCTTGACAGGGGCAACGATGCTGGCTTTACCGGCTCCCAGAAGTGTTTGCGACCAGATTTGCAGAGCAGTGTTCAGTCCCTTGCTTCCGGCATATTTATGGCGTGTAATACGGTTGATCGAGAGAATATTGGACAGAACCATTCCCAATACCCACAGACTGTATCCTGCGTAGAAACCGTACTCGATCGAGATATCTGCCACTCTGCGCGTTTCCTCCTCCAGATAACCGGAGATGATAAAACTATACAGCAACGAACCACCGATAAGAAGAACAAAGGCGAGACGGCCAAAGTTGATGTTGGACGGTTTATTCATGTACCGTTATCACGTAGGAGACAAACGTAATGAGGAAGCTGGCTACATATTTCCCAGTTCTGCCTCAATATCTTTGATTGCCGCGTTGATCGATTCCTTATCCTGTAGTGAGGAAGAGGCTTCCTTGCGGGCTTGCAACTCGTTACGTTTTTTCAGAAGATCGTTTCGAGTATTAGCGTAACTACTTGTCGTCTTTTTTATCTTATTGTATGTCGCTTGTTTGATCGACTGTTCCGACAGTAGACTTTGACGGCGCTCCATAGCCTTATCGGGAGACCAGAAAATACCTCCTTGGGTGGGATCTCCGGTAGTGCTGCAGGAGGAGAGCAAGGAACAAGCGACAACAAAAACGCTTGTTAGACAGAGGTGATTGTTCGTATTCATAAGAAAGGCAGGTTCATTAAATGGGAATTTTTTCGGAAATATAAGATTCGTGTCTTACCGGGCCTGGTGGAGCCAAGCCCGGTAAATAATTTTTGACTTTTATGCAGAAAGGGTAGAAAGAGCTTTCTTGTGTTTTGCCAGAGAATTGATTTCATGACTGAGCGTGCTGATCTTGCCTCGCAGAGCGATTTTTTGATTGCCGGAAGCATTATCGGCTGCTTTTCGCGCCAGGGTTACTTCTTCATTGAGAATAGAAATGCGCTTATCTACTTCCCTCGTCATTTTTTGTGATTTTGTTTTGACGTCGGAAGAGGCGAGATGCCTTTTTTCTTTTTTCAGATTGGCAATAGACTGAGCCAATTCCGCGTTTCTGGATTTCGTCTGTGCAATGAGCTTGTCCATAACCTGATTGCTGTGTCTGATCTGTTCTTCTACACTGGCGTATTCTTTTTTCTGCTGGACAACGTAATCCCCCCAGAACCAGCCGGCGATTGCGCCAATGCTCCCCCCAATGGCAGCTCCGATAACAGTAGATTTAGTATCACCTCCTATAGCCTGACCTGCCAGAGCTCCCACACCAGCTCCGCCAGCTGCTCCTATTCCCGTAGCCTGAGCATACGTCTTTGTTGTATCTGACATGTTGGCACAGGAACCCAGACCGAAGGTTAGTACGCCGGCTTCCATGAGTAATACGAATGATTTCTTAAAGTAATGTTTGTTGTTCATGTTTATTGGTTGTTGCTGATAGTTTTCTGTCGGGAGTATTCAATGGGGGTGAAACCTTTGCTTAGTTCGGCAGGAGTATCCTGAATGTCATCAGACAATCCTGTGATTTGACCCTCCGCATCCAGCATGACAACGGTCTTGCCATACACATCCAGCCGCGCTCCGTCTGCATCCAGAAAGATTCGTCTGGTATTTATTTCCAACATCCGGTCTTTTCTTCCTACGGAGGTTAGCCTGACAACGCGTACGGGAAATCTGGCAAGGAACCCGTTCATACTTTCCAGAATATCGTCACGGGATGTTTTGATATCCAATGACATATTAAGGATTTCTTCTGAAAACATGGTAGAAATGGATTCTCCCTCAGGATACCTGCCGACCAGAAGGTGCAGCATATGATAGGCCTTCTTTTCCAGTAATTCGGGGGTTAGTGCTTTCGGTTCTGCTTTCGGTTCTGCTTTCGGTTCTGCTTTCGGTTCTGCTTTCGGTTTCGGTTCAGAGGAAAGTGGAGTTGCCGGGTCAAGAATTATGGGAATGAACTCTTCTGGTTCCTCGATCTGCCTGTTCAGTCGATCTGCAATATTGTAGTGGTTAAAACAGAAAACAGCAGCCATGCCGGCCAGAATGAAGAACGGCAGCAGAGGACCAGTTTGTGAGAGATAACGAGCTGTAGAATGGGGCAAACCGCAATGGCTGCACACATCGCCTCCATGCGTTTGATTGCAAATACATTTAACCAGTTGACCCGATCCCATAAATTTTCTTGTCGGAGAATACGATACAGCATTCATAATGCTGATTCCGTGTTTATTCTTTGATAACCAAACATTAACAGGAATAACCCATGACAATTTCATCCATAATTCACGGAAGAATCAGAGAAAAAAATCCCCTTAAATCCTTCCCAATTATTTCAAAAATATCATTTTGATTTTTTTTTTGACATCAGCATTATGAATGAAGAACTCACTGAAAATCTCATTGCAAAAGAATTACTGAAGAAGGTCGACCTTACACAGTGCGATTTGGCTCGTCTTGTACTAGAAGCTATTGAAAATCTGGGGAATTTGGCTCGGGGGCTCAACCGGGTAGAACTGATTGTTCTTCTGCGCAACACGTTGCAAAAAGGAGTGTCCGTTGTAAAATCTGCCACTCATACAGTCACTTTGGAAGTAGCAGCCTGGGCAAGTGTCGATGCCCGGAAGGATTTGAGGCCGTCATCGAAAAGAGACTTGCGCCATTTCGTTCGTCGGATTCTACGTGTCGAGGGTATTGCCCAATTGCCTTTGCGTTCCATGACTCCTATTCAATGCAAGAAAATTTTAGAGACGGCATTCGGTTCAAGTCCAAGCAGTTATACGAAGGGTCGCGTCATTCTTCACAGCATATTTACTTACGGCATTCGCCAGGAATGGTGTGATGTAAACCCGGTAATCCGCATTGAAGTGCCCAAGATAAAAGAAAGGTACATTGAGCCGCTTTCCCTGAAGGATGTGGAAAAACTGAAGGAAGCAACTACACGCCCCGAATTCAGGAATATGCGTTTTTCCTTGAATTTGATGCTTTACGCCGGAATCAGGCCGACTGAGGTAAGCCGTTTGCAGAAAACTGACTTCCAATGGGATGAGCGTCTGGTAATCGTGCGGTCTACCGTCAGTAAGACTGGCGGCGGCAGAGCCGTACCTCTAAGAGGGATTCACAATATCAGGAAGAAAGACCGCTATATTCCTCGAAATTGGAAACGCAAATGGAAAGCTTTGCGCAGAGTTGCCGGTTTCCAGAGTAACTGGGTGCCCGATATTTGTCGCCACACGTTTGCAAGTTATCACGCTGCTTATTTCCGAAACCTGTCGGAGTTACAGATGGAAATGGGACACCGTGACACCTCACTATTGAGGAGCCGCTATATGGCTCCTGTTCTGCGAAAAGATGCTGCTGCGTTCTGGCGAGAAGCTAAATAGTAAGGCAAGGGACTCGGTATGCGAAACCAGAACGCAAGTGCTTTTCCTGGTGCCTCACCTGATGGCGGAGTACATAGAATGGAGTCATGGGTACATGACGGCAGGTAATAAGCCGTCACATATAGATGACGCGAAGGGAATAGATTTTTCAAATATGATTGATAAAAAATGGATATGGAAACATTTTATCAATCATATCAGGACATTCATCCTATGTCTTGATTCATGATGCCATTGATCGTGCTCATCAATGAATCAAAAGGCTCCGGCTCATCAAAGAGCATGGCAGAAGTCTGTTCGTAGTCCCTTTGCCATTTTTCTCGCAATTCAAGAGAATCCGGGATCAGTTTCAAATCCGAGGGAAGCAATGTATCGTAATCGACCCATGTCTGCCAATGGTAGAGCTTGCGTTTGTCCCTTACATCGAAGAATAGCTCCTTATCAACATATCCCGCTCGGATAAGGGCTGCCGCATCATAATAGTGGCGTGCCAGCCTGGCCTTGATATTCCATCCTTCATGCGGACGGGTATTATTCTCATGGAGAATGAAACACTTCTCCCAGAATGTTCGGAAAGGGCTAATCGTTCGTACTTCAGTCGAATCTGAAAACTCCGGAAATCCTTCCCCAATGTAAGAATCGACCATCCTGGCTTCGGATGGTTCCGTCTGAGCTCTCCCGCTCAATTCGATTTTGACAAAAGGACGAATGTAGAGGCTTTCATTCTGTTCGAACAAGGATGGATAATGGATTAAGAGGACAAATGGATCACGGGCCGTGGACAGATCTTCCAACTCGATATGCACATTCTTGATTCCCATTTCTTTCATCCTCTCCTCCATGAGAGGCAGGAGAACATGCTCCATCATCCTCCGGTAGTGGGGGCGAATCTTACGCAATTTAGCATCCCTCTGGCTGGCGGATTGAAACGCTGTCGGCTTATCTTCTTCACCCAGTTCAGTGAAGAAACGGGGAGATAACGCAACATCGATATCCTCAGAGAAACGGCGTATGATCTTGTACGCTTTGGAGAGGGACGTCCCGCCTCTGAAGCATAGATAAGGATTCAAGGAGTCTTCCCGAAAAAGGATATTCAGAACCCGGCATACCCAGAAATCCTTTTCAACAATAGAAGGAATGATACCCAGCTGCTCGCCAATGTGGCGGCACAGGAATATTCGATCTTCGGATGGGAGACCAAGGAAATCACTCATGGGAGACAGGGGGCGCTATGACTTGTTGTAGAATGGGGCGCATCCATACAGGAACAAGTTCCATATCACGAGATAATTGTTCCTTTTCCGTATCGGAAAGCCGCTTGGTTAATTGAGTGACCACAAAATCACGATCTATCGACTTCCTGCCCAGCGAGCGCAACGCTTGAACGACCAATCCCGTAATACTCCCCGACAGGCGCATCAGTTTCGGAGATGTCTTCTTGAAGCGGAGTTTCCATCCACCTACGTGAACCGTTGCAGAAGGTCGATCCGTCAAATACTCGTACCGCCCGGCCATTTGGTCGGAAAGCCACAAAGCGTTAGCGGCATGGATTCCATTAGGTAAAAGACGAGCTTCATTTTTCCTTGCCCAGGCTTTCGCTACCTGTTCCGGGTCAGTTGGTACAGGCAAATTAAATCTCTTGTTGGTCGCTGGGATCTCATAGATACCGGGAAGGATACGCTTGAGCTCGCCATCCCTTGCCATGCGAGAAAGCGCTTGATCTACTGCTGTCCTGGGCCAGAACGCAAGAAAATCGGAAGAGGTAATAACCTCTCCTTTTGCCTTCTCGGAAAATATTTTTTCCCTCAGCTGGCTCCTGATGCTCCCCTTCATGATTAAAAAGTATTGTTTATCTGACTAAAGTCAATAAAAAATGCTGTTTATCTGACTAAAATGACTGAAGCAAAGATCAATTAACCGCATCCGGGATGATAGAAAGGTATGCTTCAGCATCCTTACGGGAAACACCCTGCCTGTAGTGGGATTCGGTCATCTGCGTTCCACTATGTCCCATCCAGCGGGCAACATCCGGCAAGGGATGGAGAGCTGCCTGATAGGAAGCGAATGAGTGTCGCAACGCATTCTTTGGTATCGTGATGCCGGCTTTGGCTGCCAGCTGGTCCAGGCGATAGCCATATCTGAGTTCGTCATCCCGGGTCATTGGCTCCCATTCTCCTGCGGCCAGCCATGCCTTGATTTGCGGGGAGGTGGGTATGTAACGATCCTTCGTTTTCCCCTTGGGTCCCTTCGCGATCTCACGCGAAACAAAGATATCGTCATGTCCATCCGGTTTGTCCTTGTATTGAACAACCTCTGAACGTCTTAGCCCGCACAATCCCTGTAGAACAATACGGGAAAGCATGGGGCGGTCATATTTTAATGCCGCCTCAAGCAATTTCCGGAATTCGTCCGGGGTAAGAATCCCGATGGAGATGTGATCCCTGGAAGGAGCGACGGTCAAGGAGACCGGGTTTTTCTGAATCAGATCGTGCTGAATGGCCCAGAGAAAAAAGGCATTCAGCGTACCCCGGTACCTGTATTTGCTGGTATTCGAGAGGGGCTTTCCCTGATACCGGAACGAATCCAGTTTGTCATTGATTTCGGCGGCGGTGATTGATGACAACTCCCGGTTGGTCCAGCCTTGCTGCCATTTATCGAGTTCATGAAGGACGTTCTTATGGTGGGCCGGCTGGCATTGGCCCCGATCCAGCATCAGCTGCCTCTCCTTTCGATACTGAGCCATGGCGTCATCCAGAGATATACCCGTCGAGGGTGGTTTCGGGGTAGTAATGTCAACATGATCAGCAATGACGCTTAATTGTGATCCGAGTAAATCCTTGATTTCCTGCTCTTTGGTATCCGTGAGAGCATCTTTCCACCACGAAAGGAGATCAGTTGCAAATGCCTTTACCTCTTCCGGATCTTCATGCTGGTACAAATATTGAAGCGTATGTTGCAGAAGGTTGTTGTCCCTACCAAATTTTCTCCACAAGCGGATAGCGAACATTTCGACCACGGATTCTCCCTCTGCAACCATATTGAATATTGCCAGGGCATCGTCGATATGCCCCTTGTCATACATATCGTAGAGAGCCCGGGCTTCGTCGTAATCGCGGAAGGTGCGCTCTTTCCATTCTCCCGTGTCCTTGTCAACAAAGCGGAGCCGCCAGACTGAAGGGCGACCTTTCTTCTTTACTTCAGTGAGTTTGACTTTGCTGCCATATCGGCCTTTGGCATGCTTCCTCTTCATGTAACGAGAGTAATGGTTTACAGAAAAAGCTTCAAGACGAATTAGGGGACAAACTGGGGGACATATTCGTAAATTGCTTACAATGAATAAAAGTGTTTAGATTCAGGTTCTAGTGGGGGTTCCCCCGTGAAGGTTCGAGTCCCCTCTCGAGCACCATCCCTTTTATACCGCAAGTTGCTGTTCATAAGCGCTTGCGGTTTTTGTTTATCGACAATTGCAAGACAAACCGCAGTATATTTATACAACTTTTATCAACACGAAACGGGAATGTGCTGCAAGAAATGAAAGGTCCTCCCTCTTGTTTACTCGCTGGAAACAGTTCAGGTAAAAACCAATGAGGGAAGCTGTGTATTTACGATGCCCTTCAAACGCCCCCTGCCATCAGGGCCAGGACTTCCACGCGGTTCGGCATGGAGCGGATGGCTCCCTTGCGCGTCGTCACGATGGACGCGGCGGCGTTGGCGAATAAAAGCATGTCCGCCAACTGTCCGTCCGTCAGGTTTTCCAGCCCTGTTTCCAGAATCCAGTCCAGGCAGGAACCAAAAAAGGCGTCTCCGGCGCCCGTCGTGTCAATGGTATTGACCTTCAGGAACGTAGGCTGGTAAACCAGCGTGTCTCCATAGGAAGCCCAGCTCCCTTCCCTGCCCCCTGTTACGAGGATGAGGCGGAGATTGCTGAATTCCCTTTTCAGGGCATCCAGCCCTTCCTTCATGGAGGAGCACCCGGTGAGGAACAGAAGTTCCTCCACCTCTATTTTCATGACGCTGCACGCGCCGCAGCCGTAGAGCATTTGCTCCCGGGCCAGCTCCAGGCTGGGCCAGAGGGGAGGCCGGAGGTTGGGGTCAAAGGAGACGAGGGCACCCTTCTCCCGGGCATGGCTGACGGCATGCCTCGTGGCGCGCCGCACGTCGCCGTGCGTCATGGAGATGGTCCCGAAGTGGAATACGCGCGTGTTTTCCACCAGCGCCATGTCCACCTCCCCGGAGGTCAGTTTCATGTCCGCGCCGGGATTGCGGTAGAAGGAAAAATCACGGTCGCCATGTTCGTCAATCTGGACGAAGGCCAGGGTGGTGTTGACTTCCCGGGAAGAGACCAGCCCCGAATCGTCAATGCCTTCCTCCTGAAGCGTGCGCCGGAGCATTTTCCCGAACATGTCATGCCCCACCTTGCCGATGAAGGCGGTCCTGCGCCCCAGCCGGGACAGCATGGAGAGGACATTGCAGGGGGCTCCCCCCGGATTGGCCTGGTAAACGGGCAGTTCCTGGGCGCTCACTCCGCAGGGGGTGAAGTCCACCAGCAGTTCTCCGAGGGCTACGACGTCATACATGCTTTTCCAAATGTTGAAGGTGGTCCTTCCGGCATAAAGGAAAGCCGGGAGAGATAGTAAAGCATAGAACGCGCCGCCTGTTCCGGGAAAGGAAAAAGAGGTTCATTCCAGTCATGCCGGCAAAGGACGTACTGCCGGGGTCCCATCGCGCCCTGTGGAAACCGTGCCCGTAAAAAAATCCGGGATTTTTCCGTGAACGGTCCCCTGCGGCGCGTGATCAATCCGCCGGATAGGGAAAAAGTCTGGCATATCCCTAACACCCGCCTCTCCGGAAATGCCCATTAGTATGAGACGGCAAATACCATACCTCATTTCAAGATGATGAAGAAGGAACTGAAACGACAGGGCAAGGCGAAGATTCCGGGGGCTCCCGTCCCCTATGACAGGACAACCATTCAGCCGGGGATAGTCCATATAGGAGTGGGCAACTTCCATCGCGCGCATGAAGAGTTTTACACGAACCAGCTTCTGGGCATGGGCGGCCGTGACGAATGGGGAATTTCCGGAGTGGCGCTGCTGCCTCAGGACGAACCCCTTTACAAGGCGCTGAAGAGCCAGGACGGCCTTTACACGCTGACGGTCTGCGGCCGCGACGGCAAGGACGAGTTTTATGAGATAGGCTCCCTGGTGGATCTGGCGTGGGGGCCGAAGGATCCCGAAAAGGTCATCGACAGGATTGCGGACCCCCGCACTAAAATCATCACGCTGACCATTACGGAAGGGGGATACAATCTGGATAAGGAAACCGGTGAGTTCATGCTCAACAGCAAGGACGTGAAACATGACCTGGAACATCTCGACCATCCCCGGACGGTTTTCGGGTTCCTGGCCGCCGGATTGCGGAAGAGGCGCAAGGACGGCGCAGGCCCCGTAACCGTTCTATCCTGCGACAACCTCCAGCACAATGGAGACACGGCCCGGAAAGCGTTCACTTCCTTTATCGAGGCCCAGGATCCCGGGCTGGCGCAGTGGGTGAAGAAGAACGTGACATTCCCCAACAGCATGGTGGACCGCATCACGCCCGCCGTCACGCCGGACGACGTCAAGCGACTGGACGCGCAGAGCGGCGTGGAAGACGCCGCCCCCGTCTATTCGGAGGATTTCATCCAGTGGGTGATTGAGGATGATTTCATTGCCGGGCGCCCGGACTGGGAAACCGTGGGCGTGGAGTTTACGGACGATGTTTCCGCTTATGAGAATATGAAGCTCAGCCTGCTGAACGCGTCCCACTCCCTGCTGTCCTACCCCGCCTTTCTGGCCGGGTACCGCCGGGTGGACGAGGCGGTTCGCCCGCTACTTGCGCCTTTTCATGGACCGGGACGCGGGCCCCTACGTTCCGCCTCCGGGGAATACGGATTTGGAGCTGTACAAGAAGACCCTGCTGGAACGCTTCGGCAACAAGGCGGTGAGCGACCAGATCAGCCGCTTGTGCTTTGACGGCGTTTCCAAGATTCCCGTGTATGTGATGCCCGTTTTAACGAAGATGATCAGGGACGGCGCCGACCTGGAACGCCTGGCGTTTTTCGTGGCCGCCTACCGCCATTACCTGAAGCACGGAAAGGATGACCGGGGCCAG
>OHKL01000692.1_pt1 | contig 16953 bp, 15 predicted proteins | sample 1568721 | NCBI WGS metagenome assembly OHKL01 (sample SAMEA3879543, study PRJEB24766) | human gut metagenome | biome: human-associated habitat; feature: feces | place: USA | collected 1985/1987 | reverse complement strand
CTCGCCTGCCGCTATCGCGGCGGCTCGCTAAGTGCCGGCGCTTTCATACAGTCTTAATCAGCACATGGGAATCCCTGTGGATAGGGGGGGCGATGCGCTTCGCTGTCGCCCCCTGCCCCGGCGATGCGCTTTGCTGTCGACCCTGTCCCGGCGATGCGCTTCGCTGTCGCCCCTGCCCCGGCGATACGCTTCGCTGTCGCCCAGGTCCCGCCACACTTTTGTGTGGCGGGGGCTGTTTTCCTGCAGTGTGATATTGTGATATAGATAAGCAAATACCAATCAATTAAAGTGAATTACCTCTTCTTATAAAGAATCAGTTCGGGATTCGTCACGTTGGTTTCATTGACGTTATTTTTATCATATGTGCAGACCAGAATAAAGTCCATATCCGCAACAATGCCGAAGTACCTTTCACCACCGAATTCACATTCAAGCTGATTACCAAGATAAGTCTTCTGGTCATTGAGAAATTTTACTTTTGAATTATTCGGAAGTGTGTATTCGGGATTGACGTATTTTCCGATGAGAGCATTCAGCTTATCAAGCTTAGGCATTCCTTCTATATGAAGCTCATTGATTTCGTTAACCAACTGATGCTTGAATTCATCAAACTGTCCATTGTCACTGAGTTCTTCATATCTTTTCCAATAATCCAGTTGTGGAAGCAGATTTTTCAGGTAAGAGCGTGCCTGCTCCTCTGAAATATTTTCATTTACCATATTTTTTACACAGACATCAATCAATTCGTCCATATTGCTGTATGTGTAAGTTCCGTCGGCATAACACCATTTGCAATAGTCCTCATTCAATGAGCCGTCGCGGTCGCGGCCTATAATGGAATCGTCTTCAAGAGGCATTCCGCAGCACTGGCAGATGAGCCTGCGGGGTGCGCCCAGAAGTGTATTGATTGAAACATTGAACTCTTTGGATAAAAGCTTTAGGGTCTCTGTATTCGGAATTGTCTCTCCGTTCTCCCAGCGTGATACTGCCTGCCGTGTCACCATGATTTTCTCTGCAAGTTCATCCTGTGACATTCCTCTTTCGGTACGAAACTGTAAAATGATATTTTTTGTTTCCATAGCTGTCACCTCCATAAACATATCATACAGACAAATCCATGTTATGAAAAGCAACCTGCTGTTGCCATACCATGTCTATATGATTTGATCATCACTCTTTGGTCATGACTTTCTTGCATCACCTTAGTTTACTCCAGACCATAAGAAAATCTTTTTCATTTGTAGCGCTGTCAAGACTTTCTGACCGGATTACAAAATGTTCCCTTTGGTAAAAAGCAACTGCCCTGCTGTTTTTTTGGTATACATTTAAACTCATAGCAGGCTTTATTGCCTTTACATAATCCAGAAGCTGCCTGCCGATACCCTTTGAGCGCATAGCTCTTTCCACGAAAATTCCTTCTATGTAATCTTCGTTTAATCCTATAAATCCGATTATATGTTTTGAAGCGTTATCTTCATATACATATATTTCAGCATGTGGCAGCATGTCCTTAACCATATCGGCATTATCCAGCCAGTATTGTGCAGGAATAAAGCTATGTGCATCTATATTTGAATCCAGCCATATCTGCATAATTGGTAATAAATCATTTTCATTAAATTCACGAATCATAGTAAGCCTTTCAAAATGGAGGTTGTCTGGTAATTAATTAGCTTAACGCCTTTATCAGCCTGAAGACCTGCTTCGCGGTGGCAGAAGCGTTAAGGCGTGCGGTGTCAGGTGACATTGCTTCCTCAAGTGTAGTTATGCCGGTAAGTATTGGGAAAAATGCGTCGATTCCGTTATCGTTGCATACACCGGCATCATCTGAGGCGCATCCGCAGAATGCAATAACAGGTATTCCGTATTCCTTTGCAATTGCGGCAACGCCGGCAGGTGCCTTACCCATAATGGTCTGGCTGTCAAGGCGTCCTTCTCCTGTTACTACGATATCGGCAGTCCTGATATATTCGCGCAGATTGGTTGCCTCAAGAATTATGTGTGTGCCTGATTCAAGTGATGCGTTAAGAAATGTATGAAATGCGAATCCCAGTCCTCCTGCCGCACCTGAACCGGGGAAGCATGCATCAGCATTGCCGGATGTCATTCCGGCAATGTCTCCGGCGATATCCGCATAATGTGTCAGCCATGTGTCCATATCGGCAATCATTTGGGGAGTTGCACCTTTTTGCGGGCCGAACACAGCACTGCAGCCACTGGCACCACAGAGAGGGTTGGTTACGTCACAGGCAATACGGAAGGTGCATTCCGAAAGCTCAGGCAGTGCATTATCTGTTGTGATATTTTTAAGATTTTTAAGACCTATGGCACCAAAAGGAACCTGACGCCCATTATCGTCAAGCATACCGAAGCCAAGAGCCTGCAGCATACCGATGCCGCCGTCATTGGTTGCGCTTCCGCCAATACCGATTATAAAATCGCGGCAGCCCTCGTTAATGGCATCCTTTATAAGTTCACCCACGCCATATGTAGTTGTATAAAGCGGATTGCGCATATCAGCAGGAAAATCCGCGGGAACCAGAGTGATTCCGGCTGCCTTGGCCATCTCGATTACGGCAGTGGAAGAGCCGTTGCTGTTTAGTATTCCGTACATGCTCTTTACAGGCCTGCCGACAGGTCCGGTTACGGTAATATTTTTAATGATGCCGTTATTGCCGGCTGTAAGTGCGGCGACTGTGCCTTCGCCGCCATCAGCAAGCGGTCTTATCGTAATATTGGCATCAGGCATGGCACTGCGTATACCGTCAGCAATACTGTTGCCGGCTTCGTATGATGTAAGACTTCCTTTAAATGAATCAATCGCAATAACTATTCTCATAGCTGGTCTCCATTCCTGCCCGGTTTCCGGGACATCTCAAGTCTGCTCAGGCACAAAAAGCTGTGGCTGCATGCAGCATTTATAAGATAAGTATATCAGTATATTTTAAAATGTCAGTAAAAATGTTACGGACTGACATATCCGGATTGCCGCATAAAGATTCCGGGCCATGTCAAGGGTTGCATGAACCGTAATAAGCAAATATAATAAATAAGTATATATAAGCTATTTGCGCCTGCGGAATGGAGGATTGTTATGTCATTAGAGAGAGCAAAGAAATATCTTAAGGATAAAGGATTTGGAGACAATATTATAGAGCTGGAGGATTCAAGTGCCACGGTTGAGCTTGCGGCACAGGCACTGGGCGTTGAGCCGGGAATGATTGCAAAGACGATGTCATTCATGCAGGGTGACAAGCCGGTGCTCATTCTTATGGAAGGAACCGCTAAGATAGATAACAGAAAATATAAGGACACATTTCATGTTAAGGCGAAGATGATACCATTTGATGAGGTTGAAGGAATCGTGGGACATGCTCCGGGTGGTGTGTGTCCGTTTGGAATCAATGACGGGATTGAGGTCTATCTTGACGAGAGCCTTAAGGGATTTGATACGGTATATCCTGCGGCCGGCAATGACCACAGTGCGGTACGGCTTACGATTGACGAGCTTTCGGATGCGGCCGGTGCGGTATCATGGGTCGATGTGTGTAAGGAACAGCAGGAATAAGGAGTTGTATGAAGAAGATTGTACTTGGAATACTGGCACATGTTGATGCCGGTAAGACAACGCTTGCGGAAGGGATTCTGCATGCATGCGGGACGATAAGAAAAGCAGGACGTGTGGACCATAAGGACGCATTTCTTGATAACGGAGAGATGGAGAGGGCGCGTGGAATTACGATTTTTTCCAAGCAGGCGAGAGTTACGTGGAAGGACTGTGACATAACAATCCTTGATACGCCGGGACATGTTGATTTTTCGGCTGAGATGGAGAGAACGCTGCAGGTGCTTGACTATGCGCTTCTTGTGATAGACGGCAAAGACGGTGTGCAGGGGGATGTCCATACGTTATGGCAGCTCCTTGGCAGATACCGCGTGCCTGTGTTTATATTTGTAAATAAGATGGACCAGCCGGGAACGGACCGGGAAGCTGTTCTGACAGAGCTTAGGCATAAGCTTGATAATAATATCATGGAGATTCCGTCAGACATAGCATCTGAGCCTGAGGCAGCAGAAGAGCTTGCAATGTGCAGCGAACAGCTTATGGAGGAATATCTTGAGAATGGCAGTATAGAGGCTGACTCTGTTAATGACGCAATCTGCGAAAGAAAGCTCTTTCCGTGCTTCTTCGGTTCGGCGCTTAAGGAGGAAGGAATTACAGAACTTCTTGACGGAATTAATTCCATGACTGAGAACATGGAATATCCTGAGGAATTCGGCGCAAGGGTATATAAGATAGGACGCGATGCGTCAGGTGTCAGACTTACGTATATGAAGGTTACAGGCGGCACACTCAGGGTTAAGATGATGGTTGGCAACAGCTGCAGTGCTGATGGAGACAATGTATGGGAGGAAAAGGCTGACCAGCTTCGTCTGTATAACGGTGCGGGCTATCAGATGGCGGAAAAGGTTGAGGCAGGCGATATATGTGCGGTAACCGGACTCCTGAAAACATTTGCGGGACAGGGACTTGGAATTGAGAGTGAGAACTCGGCGCCGGTGCTTGAACCGGTAATTACCTATCGCCTTATTCTTAATGATGAGACTGACCCGGTTGTTGCGCTTGGCAAGGTGAGACAACTTGAGGAGGAAGAGCCGGAGCTTCATGTCACATGGCAGGAGGAGAGCCGTGAGATTCATATTCAGGTCATGGGGCAGGTGCAGATGGAGATTCTTAAGAGCACGCTTGCGGAAAGATTTGGCATCGAAGCTGAATTTGATGCGGGAAGCATTGTCTACAAGGAAACACTTGCAGAGCCTGTTGTGGGAATAGGACATTTTGAGCCATTAAGACATTATGCGGAGGTACATCTGCTGATGGAGCCGGGGGAGCGCGGAAGCGGCGTACAGATTGCTTCGTTATGCAGTTCGGATGAGCTTGATAAGAACTGGCAGAGACTTATTCTGACACATCTTGAGGAGAGAATACATCCCGGCGTGCTTACCGGATCAGAGCTTACGGATGTGAGAATCATTCTGATTGCGGGAAGGGCGCATGATAAGCACACCGAGGGCGGCGATTTCCGTCAGGCAACATACCGCGCCGTGCGTCAGGGGTTGAGAAGCGGGCGTAATATCCTGCTTGAGCCGTGGTTTGATTTCAGGCTTGAGGTCCCTGCTGACAACATAGGAAAAGCGATGTCGGATGTGACAAGGATGCATGGGGAATTCCAGCCGCCGGTAACTGAGGGAGATAAATGCATTCTCACCGGAAGCGCCCCTGCGGCAGCTATGCGTGATTACAGCAGGGAAGTAACAGCATACACAAGGGGACATGGCAGGCTTACATGTACCCTTAAGGGATATGAGCCGTGCCATAATGCTGAGGAAGTAATTGCCGGATGCGGTTATGACCCGGAAGCAGATACCGCCAATCCCACAGGTTCGGTGTTCTGTGCGCATGGTGCAGGTTTTGTTGTGCCGTGGTATGAGGTAAGGGACTATGCACATGTTAAAGATGGCTGGAAGCCGTATGACGGCAACGGCACATATACAGCTAATGCTGTGAATAATGAAAATGAAATAGGCGGAATCGCAGTTCCTCTCAAAAACGCATCATACAGAAGCAGTGAGCAGTACATAACACAGGAGGAGATTGAAGAGATATTCCGTCAGACGTACCGCAAGAAGCCGGAGGAATTGAGCCTTTTCAAGAAACATAACGGAAGAAAATATTCCAATACGGGAAGTTCTTCAGGCAGCAGTAATGGCAGCAGTTCAGGTGGCAGCTCAGCCCGGACAGGCAGGGTATCGGAAAAACGCTATATACCTAAGCAGGAGCCGCTTGATGAATATCTGCTCGTTGACGGATATAATATTATATTTGCATGGCCGGAACTTAATGAGCTGTCGAAGGACAATCTGGACAGCGCAAGAAGAAAGCTTATGGACATACTCTGTAATTATCAGGGATATAAGGGCTGTAATCTGATTCTTGTATTTGATGCATATAAGGTGAAGGGGAATCCGGGTTCGGTTGAAAAATATCATAACATTTATGTTGTGTATACAAAGGAAGCGGAGACGGCAGACCAGTATATCGAGAAGACAGTTCATGACATGCACCAGACGCCGCCTAACAAGGGAAGATACCGTGTGACAGTGGCAACGTCCGATGCGCTTGAACAGATGATAGTGTGGGGCAACGGAGCTCAGAGAATATCAGCACTTGGTTTCAAGGCTGATGTTGAAAATGCATCACAGGGCATTAAGATGGAGAATCTGTAGTATTACCCACAGTGCCGCATGCGTTGCAGACAGCATCCATGGCAGCTTTATCAAAATCAAAATGCACACGTCCGCTTTCAGTTGCGGCACCCAGCTTATTATAGAATTCTATCGAGGGCTTATTCCAGTCAAGGCAGCTCCACTCCATGCCGGAATAGCCCTCTTTTGCTGCAATCTCTGCAACCTGCATGAACAGCGTTCTGCCAAAACCGTTCCCGCGGTATTCATCCTTTACAAAGAGGTCTTCAAGATAGATTCTGCCTGCTGCTGCAAATGACCCGAATATCGGGTAATAAAGAGCGTATCCGACAGCACTTCCGTCTATCTCAGCAATCAGAACCCCGGCTGCCATGCGCTCAAAAAGCCAGTGACGAAGCTGCTCAACGGTTGCCGTCATATCCTGTGGGCGTTTCTCATATTCGGCCAGCCCGCGGATAAGTCCGTGTATTACGGGTGTGTCCTGTGGTGTGGCTTGGCGTATTGTGAGATTAGTGGTCATGGGAGTACTCCTTTTATAACTTTTTATAACTTTTTACAATAAAGAAAATGTATTCTTCGTAGAACTCATTCCTGGGAGAACTCATTCCCAGGAAAATCCGCCCACCGCTCAGAAGAGATAACGTCTTCCGTGATGAAGCATTCCGGAGCAGGGGCAAGCACATGCCTTGTCACATTGAATATGCCACGGGCATTGCAAAGAACCGATGGTGCATCACCAAACATTACATTGCGAGCAGCGCCGCAGTCAATATATGCCTGTGCAAGCTTTACAAAATCCTCAGATATGTGCGGCTGGGATGCATTATAATGCTTACGCATATAGACGGTATGGCTGTTGCCGGAATTGTCGATAACCGACAGCTTCATAGGCTTATCTGAAAGGCGGTTAGGAACATTAAGAACTTCCTCGACACTATGTATATATGTGTTGCGGGCATGTGTGACGCCTATCAGAAGAATCTTTCCGTCCACGTCCTTAAGGCGATCATAGCAGCCGCCCGGAGTGCATGGGGTGTTGCATGAGAGTTCGCCCGCTATATAGCTTTCGGCATTGCGCCCAAAGGCAGCAATGCTGTGTGTAGGATGCAGCGAACGGACTACACCCGGACGCTTGCGGAAAAGCTCCGTAAGAATGCCGACACAGCTCTCACTGTTGCTGACATCAAATACGGGATTGGCTTCGTTCACAGTCTTCCATGTATGCGTAGGAAGCAGCAGCAGACCGTCTGCAAAGAATTCCATGAGCGCGTCAAGCACAGTGTCGGCACCGCCTTCAACATTGCCGACTGCTTTCATGGATGAATGTATAAGAATTGTCTCAGAACCTGTAAGTCCCATGGATTTCAGGTCATTAATAATGGATGATTTTGTCATGGCTGTCACCTTTTGACCCTTGGTATCATTTTAATATATATATTTTAACATTTATTTAAAATAAAAGCACTACAATACCAAGTATAACAAGGATTATTCCGGTTGCACGGTTGAGTGTTGCAGGCGTTGCTTTGTTGGCAAATACGGCGGCAATACGCGCCCATATAAGTGTAAACACTATGCAGAGCAGGCATACCGTAATGTCAGGCATACCGCCGATTGCAAAATGTGAGACAGCGCCGGTGAAAGCCGTGAAAGCCATGATAAATACGCTTGTGCCTACGGCAGTCTTCAGCTCATAGCCAAGAACCGATGTGAGGATAAGAAGCATCATCATGCCGCCGCCTGCACCGACAAAGCCGCAGATAAAGCCGATTATCATGCCGCATATAACAGACTGTATTGCACGCTTCTTTGCGGATACGCCCTGCATTGCTTCCTTTGTAGTCATGACAGGACGTACAATGAACTTAATACCGAGAAGAAGTGTCATAAATACAGAAAAATTACCCATTGCTGCTGAAGGAACAAGGCTTGATATATAGCTTCCGACAACAGTAAACGCAAGTACCGTAACCATCATGATAAGTCCGTTGCGGATATCAAGATTCTTGTTCTTACCATAGGTGTACGCTGATACGGCGCTGGCAAGCACGTCTGATGACAGTGCAATTCCGACTGCGATATACGGATCCATTCCAAGAAATGTAATAAGAATAGGACTGATGACCGCTGCGGCACTCATACCGGCAAAGCCTGTGCCAAGCCCGGCTCCCATACCGGCAAAAAATGTTACTATAACTGTTAATAAAAATTTACTCATGCTGATCTCCTGTATGTTGAGAATTAAGAATATTGTCAATGTTATCTTCCATTACATGTACAACATTGTTGAGAATACTGCGTGTATTGGCATCCATTCCGGCAAGAAGCTGATCCATAAAGCTGCGCTGGAGCTGCTGCCCGCGGCTGATGACATCGGATGCCCTGTCTGTGCAGATAAGCTCAACCTTGCGGCGGTCACCGTCAACAGCCTGCCGTGTCAGGTAACCTTCACGGACAAGCCTGTCCACATTCACAGACACAAGATTAGCCTTAAGCTTACGCACCTCAACTATGTCGCTTGCAGTACGGTACGCCGGATTATTGGCAAGAAACATAAGTATGTCAAATGCGGTCTGCGGCAGATTAAGCTCCTGACAAAGTGGTCTGCACATGGCATTGTAGGCAAGAGAGAGCTTTCTTGCAAATTCGATATTTATGAAGCTGGTATTGGATTTCAAGGTGTCACATCCTTTCTAAACATTCATATTTGAATAGTTCAAATTTGAAATAATTATATTATATGCAGCGAAAATGTCAACCGTCATTTTTACTCGAAATGTGGGTAATATATACTATTTATGCAAAAATATATTGTAAAGCATATAAAAGAATGGTATGGTTATGGCGTAGATAATTATAGGGTGTAATTATCAATTGGGTGAGGAGTATAATATATTTTATAAGGGAGAAAAGGGATGAAAAACAACTTCAAAAAATGTGTCACAAGATTAGTGGCAGTGATGCTTGCGGCTGCAATATTGGCGGGCCTGCTTCCGTGTACATTGGTATATGCACAGGATAAGGAGAATCCGGTATATCCGTATACGATATTTGCCGGTTCCGGTGATGATGGTGCTATCACAATTAAGGCAGACAGCTTCAATGTTAATGGTGATATCGCAACGAATGGAACAATTATTGCATCGGGTAATTTGAATATAAACGGTAAAAAGACAGAAAAAGCCGGTGAGCAGATGATATCAGCGGTAAAAAGGCTTGAAGCCGCATATTACAGTGGCAATAATGTAAAAGACATTTCAGGGGATTTTCAGAAAAAGGATACTAATATAAACATCAACAATCCAATGCGTGTATCAGGCACGCTCGGTCTTCAGGGCAATGTGAGCCTTAATGCGGCAGTGATTGCAGACGGAGACATAACAATATCAGATGGAGTACTCAACTGCAATTCACCGTTAATCTGCTCCAGAACGGGCAGCATAACAATAGAAGCCGGCAGTGCAGGGCTTGGTGGTCTTATATATGCACCGGAGGGTGCAGTCACATTAAAATCAGACAATCTCAACCTTAACAATATAGTAATAATAGCAGACAATGTAATTATCAGCGGACGCAATGTCAATGCCGCATATGGAAGAAGCGCGGCGGCAGCGATAGGAACCGAATCGGATGAGCCTGAGCAAAAGCCGGACACGCTTGATGCATTTATCCTGCTTTTCGGAGAATATGATACCAGAACAGGAAATATAGAGCTTGGCTGGATAACAGACTGTGAGGCAGCAGACTGTGAGATACAGGAGTCGGATGACGGAAGCTCATATTCAAAGACAGCCGCTGTCAAGGGCACATCCGAATATACATATGCCGTAAAAGAAGCATTTTCTTTAAAATATATACGCATAGTATTAACAGACTCAGAAGGAAGGCGCAAGACAAGTGAACCACTCATAATACGCAGCAATGGTGACGGCTACGAGGCAAAGATGAAGGACAGCGACAATGACGGACTTCCTGATGCTTATGAAAAGATGCTCGAAACCAATCCTGATAATGCAGATACGGATTCAGACGGTCTGACTGATTATCAGGAGATAGTGCTTACAGACACAGATCCATTAAAATACGATTCGGCAACTCCGGGAATATCAGATGCCGATGCCGACAGTGATAACGATGGCTTAAGCAATATAAGGGAGATACAGCTCGGAACAGATGCGGCAAGGACGGATACCGACGGAGATGGGCTGACAGATTATGAAGAGTCAGAGATATATGGTACGGATCCGCTTAACCCTGATACGGACAATGACACCATATCGGACAGGGATGAGATATTGGCAGGGCTTAATCCGCTCAATCCGTCAACAAACGGTGTGCCTGATGCGGAATATACATTTGCCCAGACAATAAGCAAAGACAGCAATGTATTAAAAGAAATCAATACAGATGATAACCCGTATGAATTATCAATAGACATTACTGCGGCAGGATATGCGGAGGGCAGCATTGAAGTGGAAGAAAGCGGCTATTCCGCTGCGATTGCCAATGACATTATTCTTGGAAAGGCAGCTGAAATCATATATTCAAACAGAATCGATAAAATTACCGTGAAATTTTCCAATGTTTCATATGAAAGCAGCAAAGCGGAGAATGACAGCGGGGCATTTGCGGGAATAAAAAGATTTAACATATTCAGATATTTCGAGGAAGTAAACATGCTGCTTCCTGTCGAGACATATTATGACGAGGCTTCAGGCACGATATATACAGATACGGACATGACAGGAACCTACTGCCTCGTTGATATGGAAGAATGGCTTGATGCAATAATGCCGGAAAACAGCGGCTCAGAGACAGCAGGCACAGATATCGGTGTGATGAGCTTACAGGCGGATACAGAGGTTATGGCTTTGAACGGAAGTCCCACAGAAGCAGCTCAGCATGCAGTAACGGTACCTGCCGGGGATATTGAGATATCTCAGTACAACGGACATGGATATGCAATATTTGACATGGACATGACATGGGAAGAGGCAAGGGATTATTGTCAGTCACTTGACGGACACCTTGTTACAATAGGCAGTCTTGAGGAGAATATGTTCATACAGTCATTGGTATCTAATGCAGGAATAAAGTATGCTGCAATAGGAATGAGTGATGAGGAAGAGGAAGGCACATGGGTATGGGTGACCGGAGAGCCTATGGACTTTACATTCTGGAATTATCGCGAGCCTAATAATGCCGGTAATGAGGGACAGGATCATGGGTATATGTATGACAATGGACGATGGGATGACGGATTTTATAATGTGAGATATCCGTTTATATGCGAATGGGATAATGGCTATACAAGTGATAATCAGTATATGTCATTTACCCCTACCGGCTGGAAATGGATAAAACTTAAGGACAAGCTGTCACCGAGAAATAAGGTCGATACTGATGAAGATGGACTTGTAGATTGGCAGGAAGTAAAATCGAATCTGCTAAAAACAGACGAAAATGATAATGTAATATTACCTACTTTCGAAGAAATATTAGAGCAGCTTGGCCCTGAACAATCAGTTATAGACAGTGCCTTAAAAATGTCTATAGCTAATAATGGAGATTTTGTAAGAGAAAAAATTGATAAACTTCGTTCGAAAAGAGTGCTTCCGTTGAATTCAGACCCAACCAAAGAGGATTCAGATGATGATGGACTCATGGATGGAAGAAATGTAGTATACAATAATAAGGTATTGGTTCCTACAGATTCTGCACCTTTTTATGCTAATGGAGATAAGAAAATATGGGATGCACAAAGAAAACAGATAGACGCAGGAAATATACAAACACAATATGCAGATGATGATATTCCATATAATAAGCCAATGAATATAGCAGCTAAATATGCAGATTTAATTGTGGATGGTTTTTTAAAAATTGATTCAGAAGATTATAAACAGATTGCTACTTATTGTAGAAAACATGTTAAAGAGTATTTTAATTCTGAAAAAGATGCAAAATATGGTGCGGAATTCCTGAACTTTATTTATGATAGGGAAAGAGTTGCATACCATTCAAGACCTGAAACATGGCAAAAAGCATTTGGGTATAATGATAATTATGATATTATATTTGATAATGGTACTTATATGAAAGCAAATAAGATAAAATTTGAACATAATGGTAAAGAACATATATTATGGTCATGGAAAGGTGATTATTGGAATTTACAGAGTGGGGCAGAAACCGGCGTTTATGTGTATGATAGATCAATTAAAAATATTTCACAGTATAATGCAATAGATGTAAATATGCCAATGACTCTCTCATTATATTATATTAGAGATGATGGGGAAATAGACAGCATATTCAATTGGGTACCGGATGAATATCAATGGTGGATAACTGGATTTAATGCAAATTATAATAAAAAGAATCCAGACAATATGAAAAGTATATGCTCTGTAGATTTCTCATATAATCCGGATATGTATAAAAGTATAAGAATTATAAGCTATGACAGAGATAAACTTATATTTGATGATAAAAATTGTACTGTATGGATAATATTTTAGATGTTGCATAAAATCATGCGGTAAGTTATTTGTACATGTTTGGATTGGCGTGTACAAACCTATTTAATCTGATGAAGAACTACAACTATAGACAGGAGGCCGAAATGAAGAAATATATATTATCATTGTTGGTAATTGCGATTGTATGCGTTGCGGGCTGTGGATTAAAAGCACATAATAATGACTCACATTATATAAATGCAGAACAGGAAGGAAATGACAGCGAAAAAATGCTGTATGAAATCCTTCAGTGTTTTAATGACAAGGATGCGGACAGATTAAAGGGGATGTTTGCTCCTGACATAAAAGATAAATATGACATTGATGGTCAGATAAACTACGCATTCAAAATGTACAACGGAGAATCTGTGTATGATGGAGAAGTACGAAACGGAGGTATAGCGAGCAGCACCATAAAAGACGGGATATATATTGAAAAAACAGTTGATGCGGTACTGAACGGAATTAAGACAAATCAGGAGGAAACATTCAGGATAACAATTATCAGAAGAGTTGTAGATGATGCTGTCCCACAGGCAGTCGGATTGGAAAAAATATATCTACAGGATGGAGATTATAAAGCCAAAGCTGTAATAGGAAAAACTTATAGAGGAGAAGAAACAGATATCAGGCAGCAGAACCAGACAGTTGATGCTGATGTGGATGAAACGGCATCAATAATAGTTACGAACGGGCAGACAGATAAAGATAAAGTATTGCAGAATGGAAATGAAAACATAATCTATGTGGAAAATTTACTACAGAGTATGAACATGACACCATATGAAGGTAATGAAGAAGAGTATTCCCAATATGATTATAAATTCACCGTTCTTAATCGTAAGAATCAGCTTAAAAGTATGTATACAATGACTAATAACCATTGCTGTATAACCGATAAGGACTACAAGGATACATATTACACAATTGATGACACCTCCACCTACAACGAACTCATAGAGTTCGCAAAATCGCTGGTGGATTAAGCATTACAATACGCATCTGTGACAGATAGGCTGTGCCGGCTTGTTTGTTACAGGTGCTTAGCTGCTAAGAAACAACTATGATAGCATGCATAAAACTGGGCACCGGACGAACCTCAATGGTGGATAACCGGATTTAGCAGGAAGGATATGTTTTTTATTAATCCTGATAAGCTCAGGATGATTTGTTCTGTGGATATGTCAGAGCATAGGGGACTTTTTAATGAGCTTAAAACATCATATGAAAATAAAGACAAAAATATTATATTTGATAACAACATGGTATGGATTACTTTTTAGGAGCTAATCTTATGAAGAAAAGATTTTTATTTATAATTATTGCTATAGCGGTTGCTGTATACGGATACAGGACATGGCATTTTATTATGGAAATAAGAAGTGATTATTATGTGGCTAAAGAGCAAAAATGTAATGAAGAATTTGCTGAAGAGATACTAAGATGTTTTGACGAAAAAGACTCAGAACAATTAAAGAAACTGTTTAATAAAAATTTAATGGGAAACAGTTCACTGAATTCTCAGATAAAGGAGGCTTTTGCAATTTATGAAGGGAAGTCATCAGGTTATGAAAAATTAGATAACAAAGGTGTTTTTTCATCAAATGCAGATAATGGTATATATATAGAACGTAGTGTCGGTGAATCAATAGAAGGAATAAAGGTTGGCGATAATAAATTTACGATTATGTTTATCAGATGTTCTTTAGATGCTAAAGATTCCAATAATGTCGGATTGGTAAGGGTATATTTAGAAGATGATAAACATATGAACCTCTCAATAATTGGAGATATTAGCACATGGGAAGTACAACAACTCAAAAAAAACTTAGATGAACGTAACGGAATTACAGAAGAGTATATAGATGAAACGGCATCAATAATAGTTACGAATGGGCAGACAGATAAAGATAAAGTATTGCAGAATGGAAATGAAAACATAATCTATGTGGAAAATTTACTACAGAGTATGAACATGACACCATATGAAGGTAATGAAGAAGAGTATTCCCAATATGATTATAAATTCACCGTTCTTAATCGTAAGAATCAGCTTAAAAGTATGTATACAATGACTAATAACCATTGCTGTATAACCGATAAGGACTACAAGGATACATATTACACAATTGATGACACCTCCACCTACAACGAACTAATAGAATTTGCAAAATCGCTGGTGGATTAAGCATTGCAATACGCATCTGTGACAGATGGGCTGTGCCGACCTGTTTGTTACAGGTGCTTAGCTGCTAAGAAACAATTATGATAGCATGTATAAAACTCGCCACCGGTTGAGCCTCAATAATGTTATTTTAGACAAAGAGAACCATACAGTCTGGATTGTGTTTTAGGAGAATAGAAAGCTGATGAAAAAAATGTATCATAAAAAATATGCGATTGTGATAATAGCAGTACTTGCTATTACCATGTCTGCCTGCAGTAAAAGTGCAGAATACAATCAGGATAAAAATGCTGATTGGGATGAACAGGAATATAATGTTAAGACATTAAATGAAATAATAAGATGTCTGGATGAAAAGGACGAGCAGGCATTGATAAACATGATGTCAAAAAACATCAGGAAAGAATTTAACGTATCCGCCCAGATTGAACAGGCTTTTTCGGTATATGGGAAAACAGAAGATTATGGGGAATTTAATGACCATGGAATAATGTCGAGTGATGTAAGGCATGGGAAATATACGAGAAAAGTAATAGGTGCAGAGATGAAGGGAGTAAAAACAGATTCAGGAAGAATATTTGACATAATGTTTGGACGGTGCGTAATAGATAAGGAGAATCCGGGTGATGTTGGAGTATATAAAATATATTTAAAAGACAGAGAATATGGGCATCTGGCAATAATAGGGCCGATAAGTAATTCAGAACGTGATACTTTAAAACGTAATATAGATGCGTCTAACGGAATTACAGAAGAGTATATAGATGAAACGGCATCAATAATAATAAGAAATGGCAAAACAAATGAAGCACATGTTATCCAAAATGATGAGGAATCAATAGGCAAAATAGAGCAAATGCTTCAAGGTATGTCAATGATACCATGTTCAGAAGAATCATATGATGAATGGGATTATAAGTATACGCTGAGCAATCGGAAGAATCAATTCAAGGTTATGTATATATTTAGAGATGGACATTGTTGTGTAAACGATAAAGATAACAATAATACATATTACACAATTGATGACACTTCCACCTACAACGAACTAATAGAATTTGCAAAATCGCTGGTGGATTAAGCGTTGCAATACGCATCTGTGACAGATGGGCTGTGCCGACCTGTTTGTCACAGGTGCTTAGCTGCTAAGAAACAACTATGATAGCATGCATAAAATTGGGCACCGGATGAATCTCAATGGTGGATAACCGGATTTAGCAGGAAGAATATGTTTTTTATTAATCCTGATAAGCTCATGATGATTTGTTCGGTGGACATGTCATCAAAAAAAGAGATTTATATGGAAATGAGTAAAAAATTCAGAACAAATAAAGATATCATTTTTGATGATGATATCTATACATTATGGGTGACATTTTAGATAAGATAGGAGAGTATATGAATAAAAAAGTAAAATATGGCATAGCAGGTGCATGCCTGATGCTGATTATCTTCATTGTATATATGATATGTACATATAACCCGGACAGATATTATAAATCATATGAAGAAGAAAACTATGCTATCGCAATGGAAATAATAAGATGCTTTGACGAAAGAGATTCGGCAGCCTTGGAAAAAATGTTTTCAAATAATGTGCGTAGTCATAATTCAGTGCGTGCACAGATACAGTCAGCGTTTGCAATATATAACAGTAAATCGTCTTCCTGTGAGGAATTTTTTGATCAGGGTGTGTATGAAAGCAACGCAAGTTATGGCCGGTATTTGTATAAAAGTGTTGGTGCAGATATGAAAAAAGTGGTACTTGAAGATGGAAAGCAATTTGATATTGGGTTTATCAGATGCGTAATAAATGAAAAAGATTCTGATGAAGTAGGAATGAGAAAGATATATCTTACAGATCATGAGTATGGACATCTTGCGATAATAGGTGATGTTGATCATTACACTGAAAAGATAGTCAGACGTAATATAGATGCGTCTAACGGAATTACAGAAGAGTATATAGATGAAACGGCA